>JACKQG010000039.1_pt1 | contig 163717 bp, 142 predicted proteins | sample 8237621 | NCBI WGS metagenome assembly JACKQG01 (sample SAMN15677084, study PRJNA649215) | marine metagenome | biome: marine; feature: Black Sea; material: saline water; isolation source: suspended particulate matter (SPM) from the Black Sea western gyre | collected 2013-06-09/2013-06-10...
GCACACCTAGAATTATTGGAGGAAGCAAAAAAACGCGACCACCGAAAACTAGGGAAAGAAATGGAGTTATTTACTTTTTCACAAAAGGTGGGTCAAGGTTTACCATTATGGTTACCTAAAGGAGCTCAACTCCGTGAAAAACTAGAAAATTTCCTTAAAAAAGCACAAACACAAGCAGGATATTTACCAGTTATTACACCACATATTGGCCACAAAGATTTATATGTTTGTTCTGGTCATTACGAAAAATATGGGGAGGATTCTTTCCAACCTATCAAAACTCCTAATGAGGGAGAGGAATTTTTCTTAAAACCTATGAACTGCCCGCACCATTGTGAGATTTATAAATCAAAACAATATTCTTACCGTGATTTACCAGTTCGTTTTGCTGAGTTTGGTACCGTTTATCGTTACGAGCAATCAGGAGAATTACATGGATTAACTCGTGTTAGAGGGTTTACTCAAGATGATGCGCATTTATTTGTGCGTCCTGACCAAGTAAAACAAGAGTTTATATCTGTAATTGACTTGGTATTGTATGTATTTAACGCCTTAGGATTTAAAGATTTTAAAGCACAAATCTCTTTGCGTGACCCTGAAAATAAGGCAAAATACATTGGTTCTGACGAAAATTGGGATAAAGCAGAATCTGCAATTATTGAAGCAGCTGCCGAAAAAGGATTAGAAACAGTAGTAGAATATGGTGAAGCAGCCTTTTATGGTCCGAAACTAGATTTTATGGTAAAAGATGCCTTAGGTAGAGAATGGCAATTAGGAACTATTCAGGTGGACTACAATTTACCAGAACGATTTGAACTAGAGTACACAGGTGCTGACAATCAAAAACATAGACCTGTAATGATTCACAGAGCTCCATTCGGTTCTATGGAAAGATTTGTAGCTGTTTTAATCGAGCATTGTGGAGGGAATTTCCCCCTTTGGCTAGCCCCTGATCAGTTTATTATATTGCCTATCAGTGAGAAATATCATGATTATGCAGAAAAAGTATCTCAATTATTAAAAAATTACGATATTTGCGGCCCAATTGACCATAGGGCTGAAACTACAGGAAGAAAGATTAGAGATGCAGAAGTTTCAAAAGTACCTTACATCATTATTGTTGGCGAAAGAGAGGAAAATGAAGAAACAATCTCAGTTCGTAAGCATGGAGGTGAGGATTTAGGAGGCATTAAGGTTGATGGATTGATAAAAATAATAACAGAGGAAATAGATAATTTAATCACTTTTAATAACTAAAACGGTACAATAATCGCAAAAAGAAATTTTAGAAGAAGGGAGCCAGCAAGAAAGTTACACAAAACTAACCGAGAAATAACGGCTTCATTTGTAAGAATAGTAGGAGAGGGGGTAGAAGCAAAGATTGTTCCCTTAGAAGAAGCACTTAAAATTGCTAGGAATCTTAATTTAGATTTAGTAGAAATCTCTCCGAATGCCGAGCCGCCAGTTTGTAAAGTAATTGATTATAAAAAGTTTATTTACGACCAGAAGAAGAAGCAAAAAGCAATCAAAAGTAAAGCACAAAAGGTTGTTATTAAGGAGTTAAGATTTGGTCCGAATACAGGAGAGCATGACTTTGATTTTAAATTAAAACATGCTAAAAAGTTTTTACAAGATGGAGCAAAAGTAAAAGCATTTGTATTTTTTAGAGGAAGAAGTATTATCTTTAAAGAAAATGGAGAAATTTTATTATTGAAATTGGCACAAGCCTTAGAAGAATATGGAGTAGTAGAGAGTATGCCAAAATTAGAAGGGAAGAGAATGACAATGTTTATAGCACCAATTAAGAAAAAATAAAAAAATAAAAAAATGCCAAAAATGAAAACAAAGGCTGGAGCCAAGAAAAGATTTAAACTTACTGGTTCTGGTAAATTAAAAAGAAAGCATGCTTTTAAATCTCACATCTTAACAAAGAAAGAGACTAAGCAAAAGCACAACTTAACTAAGACTGGATATGTATCAAAAGCTGATACTAAGAGTATTAAACTTCAGTTAGGACTTTAAACAAAACAAATTAGGTTATTAACCAGGTATATAGTTCAAACAAGGGCACAAAAATTAAAAGCCACTATACACCAAAAAACAATTAAATTATGCCAAAATCAGTCAATTCAGTTGCTGCAAAAGCAAGAAGAAAGAAAATTTTAAAAGCTGCCAAAGGGTACTTTGGTAGAAGAAAAAATGTTCATACGGTTGCAAAAAATGCTGTTGAAAAAGCAATGCAATATGCATACCGAGACAGAAAAAACAAAAAGAGAACTTTTCGTGCATTATGGATTCAAAGAATCAATGCAGGAACAAGACAATACGGAATGTCCTATTCACAATTTATGGGTAAGATTCATGCAAATAAAATTGAGCTAAATAGAAAAGTTTTAGCCGATTTAGCCATGAATAATCCGCAAGCCTTTAAAGCGATTGTGGATAAAGTAAAATAAATTTTTTAGTTGGTGCTAAAAAAGAAAAGGCGAACATTGTTCGCCTTTTTTATTTTCTAATTTGCTGATTATTAAAATACAAAATTTTAAGAGCATCTTTTGCATCTTGATAATCAGGGTTGATTCGTAATGCTTCTTTGTAATCTAATTCTGCACGATATACATCTCCCAAGGTTTCAAAACAATGCCCTCTTGAAAAATATGCTTCAAAAAAAGCAGGATTAAAGGAAATGGCTTGCGAAAAATCATTAGCGGCTATATCATAAAGTCCAAGCTTAATATGTACAAATCCAATATTATAATATCCATCAGCATAAGTAGGGTAAAGCTGTAAAAGATGAGTATAGGCTTTTATCGATTCATTCCATAACTTTACATCCTGATAAAATTTTGCTAGATTATATAATGCTAATTTATTTTTAGGATTTATTCTAAGTGTATTTTTATAATAAATAACAGCAGTTGAATCATTATTTTTTTGATAAATAAGTCCTAATTGTATATATGCATCCTCTAAATTTACATCAATATCAATTGCATTATGAAAAAACTGAATTGCTTTATCCTCCTCTCCTAATAAGGAATAAATATATCCTTTTAATAAATGAGCTTTCGGAGAGTTATAATCCAATTCAATCACCTTATTTAATGGAGAAATAGACTCTTTTAGGTTACTCTCTATCAAGTGCAATTCACCTTTTAGTATCAGGGAAGGGATGTAATTTGGATTTAGTTTTAATGATTTTTCTGCATGAAAAAATGCCTTTTCAGGATATTGACGCTTTAATCTATCTATTTTAGCTATTTCAAAATAGAGAGATGCCAATTTAAAATGGTATTGCTCATTATTTGGTGCTAATCGTACACATTCTTTATAATCCATCAAAGCTGCTTCAAGATTATCTTTAGCTTCAAAGTATATTGCTCTTTTTATAAAAACACTAGGATTATTGGGATTTTTAGTAATATCCTCAGATAATAAAGCAAGTTCTGATTTTGGTTTCAAATTTTTATCCTGCATTTGTTCATTGCAAGATAAAAGAACAATAAAGCTAATAAAGAATATCAATCTCATTGTGAAATAAAAATCTAAGCTAATTCTTCTTTAATTTTCACCTCTATTTCTTGGGAAAGCTCCGGATTATCTTCAAGCATTTTCTTTACTGCATCACGCCCTTGCCCCAATTTGGTGTCGTTATAAGAAAACCAGGAACCACTTTTCTTTATAATTTCATGATCTACTGCCAAATCCAAAATTTCCCCAGAACGAGAAATGCCTTTTCCAAACATAATATCGAACTCTGCCATGCGGAATGGTGGCGCAACTTTATTTTTTACTACCTTCACTCTAGTTCTATTTCCTATCACGCCATCAGCATCTTTGATAGCACCAATTCTTCTTATATCTAATCGAACAGAAGCGTAAAATTTAAGTGCATTTCCACCAGTTGTGGTTTCCGGATTTCCAAACATCACCCCAATTTTCATCCTTAGCTGATTGATAAACATACAAGTACAGCCAGTTTTACTGATTGTTGCAGTAAGCTTCCTTAGGGCTTGAGACATCAAACGAGCATGTAATCCCATTTTAGAATCACCCATTTCACCTTCAATTTCCGATTTTGGAGTAAGTGCCGCTACCGAATCAATTACAACCAAATCTACTGCACCAGAACTAATCAAATGATCAGCAATTTCAAGGGCTTGCTCGCCATTATCTGGTTGTGAGATGAGTAAGTTATCTGTATCGACTCCTAATGAAGCTGCATAAGTAGCATCAAAAGCATGCTCGGCATCAATAAAAGCAGCAATACCACCTTGCTTTTGTACCTCTGCAATAGCATGAATAGTAAGTGTCGTTTTTCCAGAGGACTCTGGACCATAGATTTCAATTACTCTGCCTCTTGGATAGCCGCCAACACCAAGTGCTAAATCTACCCCCATTGAGCCAGAAGGAATTGCATCAATCTTTTCAATTGATTTATCTCCCAATTTCATTACTACTCCTTTCCCGTATGATTTTTCTAATTTTCCTAAAGTAATTTCAAGGGCTTTTAATTTTGCATCTTTTTCTTTATTTGCCATAGTATTTTGATTTTATACAAATTAGAGGAATATTCAAACAATAAAAAAATATTAATGCTGCTATTTTTCAACACCCCATTTATTTACTAAAATATTTACAAATTTTAGTGATGCCACAATTTATGCAATCTGGTTTTCTGGCTTTACAAATATATCTTCCATGTAAAATAAGCCAATGATGAGCTATATTTAATTTATTTTTTGGGAAAATCTTTAGTAATTGTAATTCTGCTTGTAAAGGGTTTTTAGCGTTTGTAGTTAGCCCAATTCTTTCTGAAACACGAAAAACATGGGTATCTACTGGCATAGCTGGAATATCAAAATAAACAGAGCCAACTACATTGGCTGTTTTTCTACCAACTCCAGGTAATTTTTGTAAATCTTCTAAGTTAGCAGGAATTTTTCCTTCAAAATCTTTCATTAGCATTCTTGCCATTGCGGATAAGTGCTTGGCTTTATTTCTTGGATAAGTGCAGGATTTTATAAAATCAAAAATAACATCTACTGATGATACTGCCATCACCTCAGCAGTTGGTATTTCTTTAAATAATTTTTTGGTAATAATATTAACTCTTTTATCGGTACATTGTGCTGAAAGAATAACAGCAACCGTAAGCTCAAAAGCGTTAGAATAATCCAATTCCGTTTTGGCCTCTGGCATATTTTTGGAAAAATAAGTTATAAATTGTTTTACTCTTTCTTTCATACTAGATGTTGATTTAATATAATTATAAGTTATATTTTAATATTAAATCAGCCACCTTCTGAGATGCTCCTTTTTTACCTAATTTAACTTTTAATGCACTATAGTCCTTTTGTATTTCTTTTCTATTGGTGTTTTCCAAAATATCAGATAAAGAAGCGGAAAGATTTTTTGGATTTAATTCCGCTTGAATCAATTCTTTTACCACCATTTTATCCATTATTATATTTACAAGAGATATGAATTTAGTTTTTACCAAGTGTTTTGCAATTTGATAGGAAAAGGAATTTGTTTTATAGCAAACCACTTGCGGAATATTAAAAAGTGCTGTTTCCAAAGTAGCCGTGCCAGAAGTAACAAGGGCAGCTTCTGCATTTTTTAGTAGCCCATAAGTTTCGTTCTTAGCCAAAAGCACATTTCTATTTTGTATGATGTTTTTATAAAATTCTTCTTCAACAGCATTGGTAGTTGCTACTATAAATTGATAGTTAGAAAAATCATTTACTACCGATAACATTTGTGGTAAGATCTTACTAATTTCTTGCTTTCTGCTTCCAGGGAGCAGTGCAATTATTGGCTTTTCTGTATTTATGGAAAAAGTAAAATTATCCTTTGCTATTTCATCTAAAAGTGGGTGCCCTACAAAATCAACCTCAAAATTATTTGCTTTGTAATACTCTTTTTCAAATGGTAATATTACAAACATTTTATCTACATTTTTTCTGATTTGCTTTATTCTACTTTTTTTCCAAGCCCATATTTGAGGAGAAATATAATAGAAAACTTTTATTCCATTTTGCTTTGCGAATTTGGCAATGCGAAAGTTAAATCCAGGATAATCTACTAATATAAGTGCATCTGGCTGAAAATCTAAAATATCTTTTTTGCAGAAATTTATATTTTTTAGAATGGTTGGTAAATTGACAATAACTTCCAAAAAACCCATAAAAGCTAAATTTTTGATGTGTTTTACAATGGTAGCTCCTTGCTGTTGTAATTTGTCGCCACCCCAAGCTCTAAATACTGATTTTTCATCTTTCTCTTTTATTACTGCCACCAAATTTGCAGCATGCATATCTCCTGATGCCTCCCCTGAAATAATATAATATTTCATTAGAATAATTTTAACCCAAGAATAATAAAAGCATAAATAAAGGTAGCAAATAAAATTCCTTTTGCCATTACCTCCCGATTAGTTTTTAGATTCATAAAAAAGATAAGCAAGTTGATGAGTACGCTTAAACTAATTACATGCGTTAATTTATTTATTTTCACTAAGGAATTGAAGGTTTCAAACACATCTGCTTCTAAGTAAAATGCAACATAAATTACAAATGCAACTATTGGTGCAGTAAGCCCAACAAAAAGCCCTTTTATTAATTGTTTATCCATTATCAATCATATTATTTAAAGTAGAAATGGCATGATGTGCCGTTACATCATATTGTACAGGAACAACCGAAACAAAATGATTTTCCAATGCCCTTTCATCCGTATCATCACCTTTGTCGTAATTTACAAACTTGCCTGTAAGCCAATAGTAAGTTCTACCATTTGGGTCTTTTCTTTCGTCAAATTCCTCCTCCCAATTTGCTTTAGCTTGTCGGCAAATTTTTATTCCTTTTATTTTTTCATTCTCCTTAGTTTTTGGAATATTTACATTTAGGCAAACCCCCTCTGGCAATTTATGCTCTAAAACGGATTGTGTAATTTTTCTAATATACTGCTCGCTTTCTGAAAAATCAGCATCATGTGAGAAATCCAAAAGTGAAAACCCTATGGAAGGAATTCCTTCTAAAGCACCCTCCACAGCAGCCGACATGGTGCCTGAATAAATGACATTGATGGAAGAATTGGAACCGTGATTAATACCTGAAACACATAAATCTGGCTTTCTATCCAAAATTTGATTTACCGCTAATTTCACACAATCCACAGGCGTACCGCTTACAGCATATTCTATTTGTGGCCCATCATCCATGGTTACTTTATCGCACCTTAGGGTAGCATTAATGGTAATGGCATGTCCCATTCCCGATTGAGGACCTTCTGGTGCAACTACTACTACCTTACCAAAATCATTCATAATTTCAATGAGTTTTCTAATTCCTGGAGCTGAAATTCCATCATCATTTATAACTAAAATTAAGGGCTTTTTCATTTTTATTTTTTTGTACAACAAAACTAATATAATATTGTTGTAATTGAAAGATGATTTTTCCTAATTTTGCACAAAACAAAAAACTAAAAAATATGATTTGGATAATAATGATTGGCTTCATGATAATTGGAGGGATAGTAAGTAGCCGACTTAAAAGTAAAGTAAAAAAATATAGCCAAATTCCAACTGTTTCTGGTTTGAGCGGAAAAGAAATAGCAGAAAAAATGTTAAGTGACAATGGAATTTCGGATGTAAAAGTAGTATCGGTTCCAGGTAAATTGACTGACCACTACAACCCAGTAGACAAAACCATAAACCTTAGCCCTGATGTATATCAAGGAAGGCATGTAACAGCAGCTGCTATTGCTTCCCATGAATGCGGACATGCCGTTCAGCATGCTACTGCTTATCAGTGGCTTGAAATGCGTTCTCAAATGGTACCAATTGTAAATTTCAGTAATAGCATGATGAGTACCGTTTTCATTATTGGATTAATTGGTGGAAGTGTTATTGGTATAGGGTGGAGTCAACTTTTAACAATATTTATTATTTTACAAGCTATTGTTACTGCATTTACATTAGTTACACTTCCTGTTGAATTTGATGCAAGCAGAAGAGCTCTTATTTGGCTAAAATCTTCAAATATAACTAATGAGGAAGAAGTGTCTTTTGCAGAAGATGCACTAAAATGGGCGGCAAGCACTTATGTAGTTGCAGCATTAGCAGCAGTAACTTATCTACTTTATTATATGGCATTAAGGGACTAATGCGTACTCTATTTCTTCTGATTTTTCCACATTTACTTTTTGCACAAGGAAGTTTGGTTTTAGTTGGGGGTGGTGGAGAAAGCAATGGCGGATGGAGTGATGCTCCTTACACTTGGGGGCTTAATCAATCTCAAAACAGAAAAGTTGCAGTAATTTATTACAGCAGTTCTACTTCATGGATACCTGAATATTTTATGGATTTAGGGGCTTACGACACAGCTCGTTTTGATATTGATAACTTAACATTAGCAAACTCGCAAGCCACATACGATAGTTTGATGCAATTTGATGTGTTTTTCATAAAAGGTGGTAACCAATGGAATTACTACAATACTTGGAACAATACAAAAGTAGAAGATGCGATTAGAGATAAGTTTAATCAGGGAGGTGTGATAATGGGAACCTCTGCTGGAATGGCAATTCTCTCTGAGGTAATTTTTACTGCAGAAAACGGAAGTGTTTATCCTGATGAAGCTTTAACTAACCCTTATAATAATACTGATATTTCCTTAAAAGATGACTTTCTAAATATCTTCTCAGATTATATTTTTGATACACATTTTGTTGAAAGAGGAAGATTTGCACGCCTTTTAGTTTTTATGGCAAATTGGTATCAAAATGCAGCACAGCAAAGAAAAGATGGTGTTGGAGTGGATGATAGAACAGCAATCTGCATTGATAGCAACAATATTGGAGTGGTGATGGGCTCTGCTGCCGTTACCATTATTGAAAACAATGCTTGGCTCAATTCTCATGTTTCAAAAGATGCAAAATACATACAACTTTTAAATGGAAATAAATATGATTTTAACTCTAAACAAATTGTAAGTGGAACGAATGCTATAAATATTTATCCCACCCCTATTACAAACCCTATTTCATATAATAATTACATAAATACATTACTTATAAGTGGTAGTGATAGTTTGGAACACATGGATAAGTTTCTATGCGAATTAGATAGCTTGCACGGACAAATTCAAGACACTATTTATATTTATACTTGCAACACAAATAGAGCAGGTTTACTTGAAACAAAAATCAATAATCTTAATAACCCTAACACAATTGTAGTGGATGTTACAAACGGAATAATACTGCCCTCTACTTATTTTTCTTCTGGAAAAAAGATATTGTTTTATGAAAATGATTGGGCTACTCTAAAAGATTTTTTGAATAATACAACAAATGGAAACATCTTAAAATCTAAACTAAAAGATGGAGTAACCATCACTGCTTTTGCAGGGCAGAATTCCAAATTTGTGGGAACTACTTTTTGTAGTAATATACACGATAATATATATGGAGCTTATTATGGAGAATTAGAATTTGAAAAAGGATTAAATCTTATACAAAGAAGTGTTTTTATACCAAATACTTTTGATAAATACACTTCCTCTTATTATGAAAATACTACTTCTGCAATTCCTTGGGCAATGGTAAAGGATACATTGGCTCACGGCTTTTATCTTAGTTATGATTCCTATCTTTTAATCAAACAAACTGCCAATAAAAAAGCGGCATATCAAAGAGAAGGAAGAATTATTTTACTTACAAATGAAGGCACTACTGCCGATACCGCTACTTCTTTTGTTTATCCTTCACAAAACTTTCTTAGACAAATAGTTGGGTTTGAGAATTTTAGAATTCAGTGTCTCAATGGAGATTCCTTGCCAATTATAGAATGGAGCTCAATAACTAACCCAAACAACATAATAGAACAAACTACTGAAAAAGGAAAGCTCCTTAATATCACTAATATTTTAGGAGAAAGAACTAGATACAAAAAGAATTCTCCTCTAATTTATATCTATAATGATGGCACAATAGAAAAGAAAATAATTATTGAGTAAGGTTAACAAAAGTGCAGCAGTCTATGTTTACCCACCCCTTAATCCTCTTACTTTACACACCCCCAACCCCTTACTTCACATGCGTTCAGCACATGCTTATTAGAGGGGGGTTTTCTATATTTTTTCCTCCTGAATATAGCTTAGCAGGAATGCTTTACATAAAAAACTAACAACTAATAACTAGCAACTAAAAACTATTTTATATATTAGCCAACCGAAATTAACAAAAAAGCGTGAAAAACTTTACAACAGGCATAAGTAGTGGCATAGCAGAATTTTCATTCTTCTTAAACACGCAACACGCAACACGCAACACGCTTACATAATTTAAACAATAGTTTTTTTATTGTTTTAAAAAGCAACTACCGAAAGGTAGTTGCTTTTTTTTATGTCAATTTTTTAAAATTTAGTTAAATGGCAAATAAAAACTTACACAAAGCAAAAACCAATAAGAAAGATGAGTTTTATACTCAACTTGCGGATATAGAAAGAGAAATGAAACATTATAAAAATCACTTTAAAGGAAAGGTGGTGTATTGTAATTGTGATGACCCAAGAGTAAGTAACTTCTTTCATTATTTTTCTTACAACTTTGAGCATTTAGGATTGAAGAAGTTGATAGCTACTTGTTATAAAAGCCAAAATATGGATTTATTTAGTCAAAATGATAGTGAACAAGCTATCTATTTGGAATACACAGGAGATAAAAATGGAAATAATGTGCCAGACCCTTCTGAGATAGGAATAAAGCCACTTAAAGGAGATGGAGATTTTAGAAGTGCGGAGTGTATAGAACTATTGAAAGAAGCAGATATTGTAGTGACTAACCCGCCATTTTCATTGTTTAGAGAGTATGTAGCACAATTAGTAGAGTACGATAAAAACTTTATAATAGTAGGGCACCAAAATGCAATCTCTTATAAAGAGATATTTAAAATTATAAAGGAAAATAAAATGTGGTTAGGATATGGATTTAAAGGAGGTGCTGCCCATTTTATAAATACTCAATATGAAGATTATGCCAGTGCAGGTGATCATAAAGAAGGAATGATTAGAGTTTCTGGAGTAGTATGGTTTACCAATTTGGATATAAATAAAAGACATGACGATTTAGATTTATTTAAAAAATATAACAAAGAGGAATTTCCAACATACACAAACTATGATGCAATAAATGTAGATAAAACAAAAGAAATACCTATTGATTATAAAGGTGTAATGGGTGTTCCAATCACATTCCTTAATAAATATAACCCAAAGCAATTTGAGATTATTGATATAAACCCACATTTCTTTACAATAGTTGAAAAGGGACTACCAAAACCAAAACAATTAAAAATTGAAGGACAAAAAGACCCTTATGCAAGAATTTTAATTAAAAACAAAAGATTATGAAAATAGAGTTTAAAGAGATAACTGTAAGAGAGTTGGTGGAAGGTTATGTAGATAATAAACAAGGTGGTGTGCTTGGTTTTGGTGGTAAATTAGATGTTAGGCCTCCTTTTCAGAGGGAGTTTGTTTACAATATTGATCAAAGTAAAGCGGTAATCAATACACTAAAAAAAGATTATCCATTAAATGTAATGTATTGGGCTGTAAGAGAAGATGGAACTTATGAAATAATAGATGGACAACAAAGAACCATAAGTATTTGTCAATATGTGGGAAGAGATTTTTCTTTTGAAGGTATGTATTTTCATAATCTAACAGATGATGAACAAAATCAAATATTAGATTATAAACTAATGGTTTATTTGTGTAGTGGTACTGATAAAGAAAAGTTAGAGTGGTTTGAAACTATCAATATTGCAGGTGCGGTACTTACTAAACAAGAACTTAGGAATGCAGTTTATTCAGGTAGTTGGGTTTCAGATGCAAAAAAGTATTTTAGTAAAAATGGATGTTATGCTTCAAATATTGGTAGTGATTATTTAAATGGTTCTGCAATAAGACAAGATTATTTGGAAACAGCAATTAAATGGATTCATGAGGGTACTATTGAAGATTATATGGGTATTCATCAGAATGATGAAGATTCAGTAGAACTAAAAGATTACCTAACAGAAGTAATTGATTGGGTTGAGGCAACATTCCCAAACAAGAGAAAGAAATTTATGAAAGGACAAGATTGGGGTACACTATATAATATTTACAAAGATGAAACTTATGATACAGTTAAGTTAGAAAAAGAAATAGTAAAACTAATACTTGATGATGATGTTACCAAAAAGAGTGGTATTTATCCTTATGTTTTAACACGAGAAGAAAAACATCTATCTATTCGTGCTTTTACACCTTCTATGAAATTAAAGGTTTTTACTAAACAAAAAGGCAAGTGTAAAATCTGTAAAAAGACATTTAAGATAGAAGAAATGGAGGCAGACCATACAACACCATGGCATAGTGGGGGGAAAACAAATGAAGCAAATTGCCAAATGTTATGCAAAAAAGATAACCGAGAGAAATCCGGCAAATAAATTGAATTATTAACCAATACATTTTATATTATGAACTTAACAGACGCACAAAAACTGGCATTCGCAAGAGAAATGGCAGAGATTTTAACAAACAACCAAGCAGAGTTGGTAGCAGGGGGCTATGACCCTGCCGCAAAAATTACAGAATTTTGTACCCAAAGCACAGCTGCCGAAAATGCAGAAGCCGACCAACAACAAGCCCAAGCAGATGCAAAACAAGCCACTATGGATGCAAATGATACCAGAGATACGGTTTACAACAATGCTTCTGCTACTGTGGAATTGATGGTAGGGGTGTTGGGTAAGGACAATTTGATCGTGCAAGAAATTAAAGCAATAAGAGGGGAGATGTAATTGTTGTTTTTTGGGATAAAATCCTTAGCTGTTAAAGCGAAATCCAAAAGGGAGGTAGTCAGTTTTTATTTTTTGATACTGATAGCCTCCTTTTTTATTGCCCAATCCTTAGCTTTTTAGTTGCCAGCTTTGGCTTTTAGCATAAGTTGCCTTAGCTGATGGCTTACAATGCTTAGCTGTTTGGGTTTTATCCTTGGCTGCTGAGTGAAAATCCTTGGCTTTTATATTGGTGGCTTTGGCTTTTTACTCACCATCTACTGACTTCTGTCTCCTGTCTTCAGTCTCCTGTCTTTTTACCTCAAATCAATCACTTCCACACCAGGGTAATCCTCAGTGTTAAAAGTAAAAGGAGCAATATCTAAATTAGTTTTAAAACTCTTGATATTATAGGTGTAAACACCTCCATTTTTATCGTAAATCTCTAAAATATGGATTTGGCTTTTTAGGGCGTTAATGGTTAGTGTTATTTTCATAATTGGTTCACTTTCTTTAGGAAAAAGGTCAATAATGTGCATTCTTTCTCCATCTACTGCTTTTGCTTCTACATAAGCGTTTTTGTAGTCCTCATTATAAATAGTAAAAAGTTTGTTGGGGCTTAGTGCGTCCTGATCTTCCTTGTCGTAATCCATAATACTAACTTCATTCATTTCTTTTAAATAAACCCAATGGGTAGTACCGTTATTTATAATGAGTTGCTTAGGCATATCAATCCTAAAATTATCACCTTTCAAATCCAATTTACCATTGCTTTTTTCATTTATTCCAGCGCTTTTATTGGTAAATATATGGTCAAATTCTATACTAATAGAGTTATAGCTTAAAGTTATTTCACTTAAATTTGCTAAAATAGAGGTGGCTAATTTATCTTGAGCTATAACAGTAGATAAGTTAATAGAAGCTATTAAAAATAAAGCAGTTATGTTTTTTATTTTAAAATTCATCTTTGTTATTTAATTGGTTTATAAGTTCTTCCAAGGCCATTTCATCTTTTACCAATACTTGCCTTGCCTTGCTTCCTTCAAAAGGACCAACAATTCCAGCTGCTTCCAACTCATCAATAATTCTTCCAGCCCTGTTGTATCCCAATTTTAATCTTCTTTGTATCATAGATGTAGAGCCAGATTGGTGCTTTACTACTACTTTTGCTGCATCTTCAAACATAGCATCTCTTTCATCTAAATTCACATCTCCTGCTGCCGCTTCCGTATCTCCAACATATTCTGGTAACAGATGTGCATCAGGATAAGCTCTTTGCGAACCAATATAATCGCAAATAGCATCTACCTCAGGTGTGTCAATAAAAGCACATTGTAATCGTGTTAAATCACTTCCTGTAGATATAAGCATATCGCCCATTCCAATGAGTTGCTCAGCTCCTTTGCTGTCCATAATGGTTCTGCTATCGGTAGATGAAGTTACTCTAAAAGCAACTCTTGCTGGGAAGTTGGCTTTTATCAGCCCTGTTATCACATTCACAGATGGTCTTTGTGTAGCTACAATCAAATGAATACCTATAGCTCTTGCCAATTGAGCAAGCCTTGCAATAGGGGTTTCAATCTCTTTTCCAGCAGTCATTATAAGGTCGGCAAACTCATCAATCACCAATACAATGTAAGGTAAATATCTATGCCCATCATTCGGGTTTAGTTTTCTGCTGATGAATTTCGCATTATATTCTATAATATTTCTGCAATGGGCATTCTTGCAAAGTTCGTACCTCTCATCCATTTCAGCACAAAGGGAATTGATTGTTTTTACCACCTTTTTAGTGTCGGTAATAATTGCGTCTTCTTCTCCTGGAAGTTTTGCCAAATAATGCCTTTCAATTTTATTAAATAGGGTAAGCTCTACTTTTTTAGGGTCTACAAGCACAAACTTCACTTGTGATGGATGTTTTTTATAAAGTAGAGATGCTAATATTGCATTTAGCCCTACTGATTTTCCTTGTCCTGTAGCACCTGCCATAAGTAAGTGAGGCATTTTTGCCAAATCCACTACATAGGTTTCATTTGAAATGGTTTTCCCAAAAGCAATAGGTAGTGCCATTTCGTTATTCTGGAACTTTTCTGATGAAATAACATCATACATGGAAACGACATTCTTTTTCTTGTTGGGCACTTCAATTCCAATAGTTCCTTTTCCAGGGATTGGTGCAATAATCCTAATTCCTTCAGCTGCTAAACTAAGGGCAATATCATTTTCCAGGTTTTTAATTTTAGAGATTCTAACTCCAGCTTCAGGAACAATTTCATAAAGGGTAATGGTAGGGCCAATGGTCGCTTTTATAGAAGCAATACCGATATTGTAATTCCCGAGAGTTTCTACAATTCTTAGTTTGTTTGCTTCTAATTCTTCTTTGTTTATCTCAATTTTGCTATCGCCATAATCTTTTAATAGATCAATTCCTGGCATCTTAAATTGCGATAGTTCCAAAGTAGGGTCAAAGTCGCCTAGTTCCTCCAATTTTTTCTTTATTTCTCTTTCCGTTAAGGTTTCCTCATTTTCATTTTCAGTTACTTCAATATCCAAATCATCTATTTTATCTTTTGGCTCTTTTTCCTCATTAGTTGAGTCGGTTTTGGTTGGAGTTTCTATTTCTTCTACAGCTTTTAACTTTGGTGGAGTATCAATAATATTTTCTTGTTTTTCTTCCGTTTTTTCTGCTTCTTTTTCTTTTGGGACTGGTTTTAGTTTTAAAAGAAACTCTTTTATAAATGTGATATTTATTTTTATCGTTGGAAACCAAATTACAATTAGAGAAACAAAAAGCAGTAATTTTGTGCCAATTGTACCGAGCATTGCATTGAGCCAAATATTACACTCATAACCAATACCTCCTCCTAAAATTAAATTATTAGTAAAGAAATGACCAAAAAATAAGGAAAGCCAAACCATAGCAATAAGCCCATGCTTAATGGATTTTCTTATTGGTATCGTGTTTATTTTAATAGCTTTTAACCCTGTTAGTACCAATAAAGCAATTACAATAAATGAGGCAATTCCAAACCCTTTAAAAATAAACCAATGTGCAAGCAATGCCCCTAACTTACCTAAACTATTTTCTACTAAAATATCAGAATTACTGAGTACATCTTTCCAATTTCCACTTATTTTATCAAAATCGTTTTTCCAATTGGATAGAAACGAAATGCACGCAATAAGTAAATAAGCAGCAATAAGTAAAATGAAATATCCTACTTTTTTATGGTTCTTCTCATTTTTAAAAGGGGCAGTAATTCTAGAAAATCTGAAACTGCTTTTCTTTTTTTGTTTCTTAAATCGTATATTCATAGAATTTCAAAAATACAAATACTTAGTAGTAATGCTTAAAGTGTACAATTATTATATGAGCAATAAATTGTTAATAATTAAAGCTTAATATCCTACTATGAATTTTGGTAAAAAGCAGAATTAAAAAATTAAATTTGCAAGCGAAATGATTAAGATAAATATACAAAATGAAACTGCAGCTTTAAAAGCTGTTATTGTAGGGGTTGCTGATGATTTTGTTGGTAAACCAACCATTGAAAAATGTTTTGATCCTAAATCAAAAGCGCATGTTATTGCAGGAACTTATCCTACTAATGAAGCTTGTGTAAAGGAAATGGATGCTTTAGTTGCAGTATTCAAAAAATATGATGTAAAAGTTTATCGTCCAATGAATATTAAGGGTTTAAATCAGATTTTTAGTAGAGATATTGCTTTTGCAATTGAGGATAAGTTGGTTATTCCTAATATAATTGAAGACAGGAAAAAAGAGGCTGATGCTATTGCTGAGGTACTAAATCAAATTGATGCTGGTGATATAATTAAAATGCCAGCAAACGCTAGGGCAGAAGGTGGGGATGTAATGCCTTGGAATGAATATATTTTTGTTGGTTATTCTGAAAAAGAAGATTTTAAAAACTATACAGTTGCTAGAACAAATAGAGCAGGACTTGACTTTTTAGCAACTGCTTTTCCTAATAAAATAGTTAAAGGTTTTGAACTCAATAAATCAGATGATGACCCAAGGGAAAATGCTTTGCATTTGGATTGTTGTTTTCAACCAATAGGCAAAGATATGGCTATTGTGTACAAGGGTGGTTTTAAGCATGCAACTGATGTTGAGTTTTTAGTAAATTACTTTGGTGCTGAAAATATAATTGAAGTAAGCCAAGAGGAAATGTACAATATGAATTCGAATGTATTTTCAATTTCAGAAGAAGTGATTGTATCAGAAAAAGGATTTACAAGATTAAATACTGAATTAAGGAAAAGAGGCTTTACAGTTGAGGAAGTTCCTTATGCAGAAATTGCAAAAATGGAAGGGCTTTTAAGATGTTCAACAATGCCATTGGAAAGAAGTAACTAGTTAAGAAGTGACTAGGGAGTAGTAAAAGGTATGAAAAGTTTAATTGCTAGTGGCTAGTTACTTTTGCCTAAAAACTTAAAAAAAATATGAAACAGATTACAAATACAATAATGATGATAAAGCCTGTTGGCTTTAGGTATAATGAGCAAACGGCTGTCAATAATTATTATCAGCAGGTATTGGATAATTTAACTGCTGAACAAACTCAAGAAAATGCTTTAAATGAGTTCAATACTTTTGTAGATAAATTAAGGAATGTAGGTGTAAATGTGGTAGTGATTGAAGATACTAAAAATCCTGACACTCCTGATTCAATTTTCCCAAATAACTGGGTGTCGTTCCATAGTGATGCTATGATAGGATTGTATCCTATGTGTGCTGAAAATAGAAGGGATGAAAGAAGAGAAGATATTTTTGATACTTTGGTAGATGAGCATGGTTTTGCAATTGAGGGAATAAAGGATTTTACAGAGTTTGAAGATCATGATAAGTTTTTGGAAGGTACAGGAAGTATGGTGCTGGATAGAGAAAACAAGATTTGCTATGCTGCTATTTCTATTCGTACGGATGAGATTGCTGTAATGCAGTTTTGTGAAGAGTTTGGTTACAGACCAGTTTGCTTTACTGCAAACCAAGATGTTGAAGGGGAGCGTATGGCAATTTATCATACTAATGTAATGATGTGTGTGGCTGATACTTTTGCTGTCATTTGTTTGGACACAATTGATGATGAAGCAGAAAGAGAACATGTACTTGAAACACTTACAGAGACAGGAAAAGAAATTATTGAAATAACCCAAGCACAAAAGCATAGATTTGCAGGAAATATGTTGCAAGTAATGGGCGATAAACCTTACCTTGTGATGTCCAACTCGGCTTATAGTAGTTTAACGCAAGAACAAAAAACGGCTATTGAAAAACATTGTCCTATTTTATATAGTTCATTGGATACAATTGAGGCTTGTGGAGGTGGTAGTGCAAGATGTATGATGGCAGAAATATTTTTACCAAAACAAAAGTAATGATTGAAGAAATTTTAAAACCAGCAATAGAAAAATGTTTAGATGAATTATATTCGGCAACTGATCAAAGTATTCAGTTTCAAAAAACTCGTAAGGATTTTGAAGGGGATATTACTTTAGTAGTTTTTCCATTGTTGAGAGTTTCAAAAAAAGGTGCAGAACAAACTGCTAATCAAATAGGGGAATACCTAAAAGAAAAGGTGGTTGAGGTATCTGGTTTCAATGTAGTAAAAGGTTTTTTAAATTTAGAAATTACACAACAATATTGGTATAATCAGTTTGTGAGTGCTTATAATACTGCTGATTATGGAACAGTAAAGGCTGATGAAAATGCACCTACTTATTTGGTGGAATATTCATCCCCAAACACGAATAAACCTTTGCATTTAGGACATATTCGTAATAACCTGTTAGGCTATTCAGTTGCTGAAATTATTAAGGCAAGTGGTAAGAATATGAAGAAGGTACAAATCATTAATGATAGAGGAATTCACATCTGTAAGTCAATGGTGGCTTGGCAAGATTTTGGGAATAATGAAACTCCTGAAAGTAGTGGTTTGAAAGGTGATCATCTGGTAGGAAAATACTATGTAGAGTTTGACAAGTATTATAAAAAAGAAATTGCTGATTTGGTTGCTGATGGAATAGAGCAGAAAGAAGCTGAAAAACAAGCACCTATTTTTAAGAAGGCACAGGATATGCTAAGAAGTTGGGAGGCAAAAGAACCAGCTGTAATTGCACTCTGGGAAAAAATGAATGCTTGGGTGTATGATGGTTTTGCAAGTACTTATAGTAGGCTTGGGGTTGATTTTGACAAGAACTATTATGAAAGTGATACTTATCTGCTAGGGAAAAAAGTGGTAGAAATTGGTCTTGAAAAAGGAGTGTTTTATAAAAAAGAAGATGGTTCGGTATGGATAGATTTATCAGCTGAAGGCTTGGATGAAAAAATCATTTTACGCTCAGATGGTACTGCTGTTTATATGACCCAAGATATTGGTACGGCTATACAAAGGCATGAAGATTTTTCATTCTCAAATATGGCGTACACGGTAGGGAATGAACAAGATTATCATTTTAAGGTATTGTTTTTAATCCTTGATAAATTAGGATATGATTGGGCAAAAAGCTGTTATCATTTATCGTATGGGATGGTGGACTTGCCGAGTGGAAAAATGAAATCGCGTGAAGGAACTGTTGTGGATGCTGATGATTTAATGGAGGAAATGGTAAGCACTGCAAAAGGTATTGCTAAGGAATTAGGAAAGCTTGATGGGATGACGGATAAGCAGGCAAATACACTTTATGAAACAGTTGGTATGGGAGCATTAAAGTACTTTATGCTAAAGGTTGATCCTAGAAAGCGTATGCTTTTTGACCCTGAGGAATCAATTGACTTTAATGGAAATACTGGGCCGTTCATTCAATATACTTATGCTCGTATTCAATCTGTTTTACGAAAATATAATAAGAAACAAACTATATTTGCAGAAGTAGAAATGACTGAAAAAGAAAAGGAGATTATAAAGCATTTAACTGATTTTCCTACCATTATTCAGGAGGCAGCTGATGGGTATAGTCCAGCTATGATTGCAAATTATATATATGATTTGGTAAAAGAATTTAATGGATATTATCAGAGTACACCTATATTAAATGCAGATTCTGATGAATTAATATCTTTTCGAATTGCTTTATCAGGTTTGGTGGCAAGAGTAATAAAAACAGGAATGAAGCTTCTTGGGGTTTCCGTTCCAAATAGAATGTAATTATGTTTGAAAATTTATCAGAAAAATTAGAAAAGGCGTTTAAAGTTTTAAAAGGGCAAGGGAGTATCTCCGAAATAAATGTTGCCCAAACAATGAAAGAAATCCGAAAGGCACTTTTAGCTGCTGATGTGGATTTCAAAACTGCTAAATCATTTACCGCTAAGGTTAAGGAGAAAGCAATGGGGCAAAAGGTGCTTACTGCTGTTAATCCTGGACAGCTCTTAACCAAAATAATGCAAGATGAACTAGCAGAATTGATGGGTAGTGAGCAATCTGAAATCAATTTGAAAGGTTCTCCAACAGTTATTCTTATTGCTGGCTTACAAGGTAGTGGTAAAACAACTTTTGCAGGTAAATTGGCATTACTCCTGAAAAGCAAAAAAAATAAACGCCCACTTTTAGTGGCTTGTGATGTGTATCGTCCTGCTGCTATTGATCAAATTGGAGTGTTGGCTGAGCAAGTGGGAGTAGAAGTTTTTCAAGATAGAGAAAATAAAAATCCGGTAGAAATTGCAAAAAATGCAATAAAGCATGCAAAAGCAAATGGGCACAATGTGGTGATTATTGATACTGCTGGTCGTTTGGCAGTTGATGAGAAAATGATGACAGAGATTGCTGCTATCAAATCGGCTGTTAATCCTCATGAGATTTTGTTTGTTGTGGATTCCATGACTGGGCAAGATGCGGTAAATACGGCAAAAGCCTTTAATGATAAATTAAATTTTGATGGAGTTGTATTAACAAAACTAGATGGTGATACAAGAGGTGGGGCTGCATTAACTATTCGCTCAGTTGTGGATAAACCCATTAAATTTATTGGGACTTCTGAAAAAATGGATGGCTTAGATATATTCCATCCAGACAGAATGGCAAGTCGTATTTTAGGAATGGGAGATGTTATTTCATTGGTGGAGCGTGCTCAGCAACAATTTGATGAAGAAGAAGCAAGAAAAGTGCAGAAGAAAATTGCTAAAAATCAATTTGGATTTGATGATTTCTTAAAGCAAATCAATCAAATTAAAAAGATGGGAAATATGAAGGATTTGGTGGGGATGATTCCAGGAATGGGAAAAACCATGAAGGATGTAGATATTGATGATGATGCATTTAAAGGTATAGAAGCGATTATTCATTCAATGACAAAAGAGGAAAGGCAAAACCCAAAAGTGCTAAACGGTAGTAGAAAAAAGAGAATTGCAACAGGTAGCGGAACTTCAGTTGTTGAGGTAAATCAACTAATAAAGCAATTTAGTCAAATGGGTAAAATGATGAAAATGATGCAAGGAGGTGGAGCAAAACAGATGATGCAGATGATGAAGGGTAGAGGTGGAATGCCAGGAATGTAATAATGAACTAATTTGATGATTAACAATGGTTCAAGATAGTTTAAGGATATTTATGTCATAAACTATTGAAACAAATTAGTGTCTAAACCATTTTTTTACGGTTATTTATTGTAAGTTGTTATATTCTTTTATTTTTTTCCAAGTTAAACCTATTGAGGTACAATCGTTAGGGATAATAGCTTCTGTTCCCTCATACCATTTATACCCATCTTCATCTCTAACAGTCCATATAAATGAAGTTGCAGATGCATCTTCCCATTCCATTGTAAAGTGTACAGCATCAGGGTCAATGGGAAAACAATCAGGCATATTTATAAACCCTAAATTTGCTTTTAGTGTTCCTAGATAATCTCCATCAATATAAATATCTAAGAAATTTACATTTTGAGCATCAAAATATAAAGCTCCTGCTAGGTCTAAGTAGAAAACCACATCTGATTGGTAAAAACAACTACCATCATCAAAATCAGCAAATTTCTCGTAATTAATTGCCTCATAATCAGTACAACCACCAGTTTCTACTTCACATGAAGTAAACCCTATCATGCAAATTATTAAAATGTAAATTAACTTATTCATTTTATATTGTTTTTGAATGATTAATAAATATCACACCAATATCCTTCTACCCAAAAGAATCCATGTGGAGTTTCTTCCCAATTTCCTTCATGCCAATGGAAGCCATGTCTTTCTCTTTCCCAAAATCCATCTACCCAAATATAAGTATGCCCACTCCAACTCCAAAAGCCGCTAATCCACACATGTCCTCTCCTGTTTAAAATAGGTTTCTTGTAATATCTTGGTCTGTTTGGTCTTTTAATAATAATATTATTTCTGTTTGACCTTACAATAACTTTTCCATTTCCATTATGATGAGAATTATGGCTGTTATGCGAATTTACATGATTAGAGCTATGCGAGTTATGTCGATTAGTTTTAACAATCACTTTTTTGTTATTGTTCTTTATTATTTTTACCTTTTTATTACGCCCATTATTTGTTTTTATAACAGTTTGTGCATTTAAAGTTGATAAAGTTAAACAACAAATAAATAGTGTAAATAAAATTTTGATAGTTTTCATGATTATTTTTTTTGACAAAGATATAAAAGAATATGAATTATTGGAATCAGTTACCTCTTTTCCGCTTATTAATCCCCTTAATTTCTGGAGTGCTTTGCAGTATTTTCTTTTCTGTAAATAAAGAGATAATCGTTTTATTTTTAACGTTCTTTTTTCTGTTGTTTTCTCTTGTTTTTGTTCTTAAAAAATCAACCAATAAATACCGAAACAGATGGATGTTTGGCTTTTCGGTTTATCTTTTACTTTTTGCTTTTTCAATGTTTGTTACCTCTAATTATCAGAGTATTGATAAGGAAAATCACTTTGCACAAAAGCAAAGTAATTATTGCATTATTAAATTATTGGAAGATGCTATAAAAAAGGATAAATCGGTAAAAATTAAGGTGCAAATAATAGCAATAAATGATAGCAGTAGTTTTACTAATACAATAGGAAATGCCATTGTTTATTTAGAAAAAGACAGCAGTTCTTTAAAATTAAAATATGGCGATAAACTGATTGTAAAATCTGCCTGGAAAGAAATAGATAAACCCACAAATCCAGCACAATTTGATTACAAAAAATACTTGTCAAATTCTGATATTTTTCATCAACAATATCTTTCCAAATCGCATTGGAAAATGTTTGAAAAACAAAAAGGATTTTCTGTTAGGGCAACAGCTTTTTTGTGGCAAAAACACCTTTTAGATGTGCTGAAATCACATCAATTTAAACAACAAGAATTGGCGGTCTCATCTGCTCTTTTACTAGGGTATAAGGATATGTTGGATAGAGATACTATCCTTACTTATTCTAGCTCAGGAGCCATGCATGTTTTGGCAGTATCTGGATTGCATGTTGGAATTATTTATTTGGTAATAAGTTCCTTATTGTTCTTTTTCGATAAAATAAAATACGGCAACTACATAAAAGCATTTTTGCTTATAATTGCCCTCTGGGCTTATGCCTTTCTTACGGGTTTATCGCCCTCTGTTTTGCGTGCAGCCACAATGTTTTCCTTTGTTACAATTGGTACATCCTTAAAAAGGCAAACTAATATCTATAATACTTTGGCGGCATCTGCTTTTGTTTTGATTTTATACAATCCGTATATTATCTTGAAAGTAGGTTTTCAGCTTTCTTATTTTGCCGTTTTGGGTATAGTGTATTTGCAACCCAAATTGTATAATTTGTATAGAACTTCCAATTGGCTACTAGATAAAATTTGGGCAATTACAACCGTTTCCATTGCGGCACAATTGGCTACTTTTCCTTTGGGGATGTACTATTTTCATCAGTTTCCAAATTACTTTTTGCTTTCAAATTTGTTTGTAATTCCATTGGCTACTTTTATTATTAATGGCGGTATTTTGCTCTTTCTTATAAGTGCCATTCCTATTATTCCCCAATATATTGCATGGGTGGTAAATAAGATGCTCCTTTTCTTGAATTTTTCTGTTGAATGGGTGGATTCCTTACCCTTTTCTTTAACGCTTGGCATCAGTATTTCTGCTCTGGAAACTTTGCTGATTTATGGTATTATTTTACTGATGATTCCCTCTATCATTAATAGAAATTGGAAAGGAATTAAAGTGGCATTGTTACTTTCTGTTTTGCTTATAAGTTTTCAAATTTATGAAAAAGTAACTTTACAAAATCAGCAATATTTTATAGTATATGATGTAAAAGGAGAACGAGCAATTGACTTTGTTGATGGTGATAAAAACTACTTTATTACATCTGAAAATTTAGCTAATGATCAAAGTAAAATGCGATTTCATATTATGCATTATAGATGGGAGAGGAGAGTGAAGAAATCAACTTTGATTCCTAAGATATTTGAAGCTAATAATTATTTTAGAGATGGAAATTTTGTTCAATATTTTGATAAGGAGATTTTGCTTTGGGATAAGGATTTTAGACAGCCAATTACTCCTTTAGCATTTGACTATATTATTGTATCATCAAATGTAAATGTTGATTTTAAAAATATTAAGTGTAACCAACTTATTATTGATTCTTCAGTTTCTTATTATAAAAAAGAGCAAATAAAAAAGGAATGCCTTAAATGGGACATTCCTTTTTATGATGTAAGTACAGAGGGTGCTTTTATTTTCTCTTTCTATCAATAAATGATTGAAAGAATAATTTACCACTATTCTGTATAAGTTTAGAGTTATTATCGTTTTCTGCTATAATATTACTTCTTTTCCATTTTATAGTTTCATTCCATGTCTCGAAATAAACAGTATCATTATTTGTGTCCCAATAGTCAGTCATAGTGTCTTCTTCTGCTATATTTATTGTAAGATTTGAAGATGTTAATGATATAATTGAAAAAATGTTGTTTGTGTCAATCGTTAGTGTATTTCCGTTCTTTTCCCAGATAGTAGTATCAATATCTGTATACCCATCAGTATCAACAAAAGTACCTATTAATGTTTGATTTTCTTTAAAGTTCCAATTCAATGATTCAATTCCCCATGAAGTATCTCCAGGAGTAATTGTTTCACTTTCTGTATCAGTAATTACTTTTGTTCCATTTGGATAGCCCCCAGCATAATATCCAGATGAAGCATTCCAAACAACCTCAGTGAGGTCCCAACTCCCTACAATTGAAGCTGAAGTGTTGTTGCCACTATTAGGGCTTTCATCCTCTTTCTTACAAGCAGCAAAAATAATAGAAACTGCTAATATTGTGTAAAACATTTTTTTCATAATTAAATATGTATTGGTTAATTATAGCAAATATATATAAAATAAAGGAATGCCTTAAATGGGAAGCATTAGGTAGTGTAGTATCAAAAAAATGCGTTAACTCTTTTTCCATTCTTTTTGCTCTTTTTCATCTAAGAAACTCCAAATTACAATCCTACTTATTTTGTTAGCTGTACCCATATTTACAGTTCTTACTTCAGTTGCTTCAACTTCTTGTAATTGTTTGTAAATTCCATCAAGGTTTTTCTTATTAGAAACCAAAGTAGTAAACCACATGCATTTACTTTTGTATTTTACACTTTCAGCAATCATATTGTGTATGAACTGTTTCTCGCCACCAGCAAAAACCAATTCATTTGCAGCACCTGAAAAGTTAAGTTGAACTTTTTTACTCCTTTTTCCTGTAAGTCTTCTTACTTTTCGCATACTCCCTTTTAGTGCCTCTTTTTTAGAAGAGTGAAAAGGAGGGTTGCAGATAGAAACATCAATTTTATCTTTCGGTTTTATAACTGTTTTAAAGATGTTGTTAAGGTCCTTTTGTATTCTGAATTTTACTTTCCCTTTTAAGCTAGGATTAGATTTTACAATCTCTTTGGCAGTAGCAATTGAATCAACATCAACATCAGATGCAATGAAATTCCAATTGTATTCACTTATCCCAAGTACAGGATAAATGCAATTAGCACCAACACCAATATCTAAACAAGTAATATCTTCTTTATCTCCAAGTAGGTCAGCCATATAATGTATGTAATCTGCTCTTCCTGGTATTGGAGGACATAAGTTTGTGTCAGGAAAATCCCAATTTTCTATCCCATAATAATGATGCAGTAATGCTTTGTTAAGTACTTTTACTGCAGCAGGATCAGAGAATTGTATAGAATCCTCTCCATATTTATTTGGCTTAATATGTTTCTCTAATTCAGGTCTAATTTTTATAAGTTCTGATAAATCATATTGCTCCCTGTTTTTATTATTTGGGTGCAAATTTGTTTTTATAGTACTTCTTACTTCTTGTTTTTCTTCTTTTTCCATTATGCTTTTCTTACAAATTCTGATTTTAATTGCATATTCCCAAATCCATCAATTTTACAGTTGATGTCATGTTCTCCTTCAGTTAGGCGAATATTCTTTACTTTAGTACCTGATTTAATTGGTTTTGGAGCACCTTTTACGGGTAAATTTTTGATAACAATAACGCTATCTCCAGTTTGTAAACGAGTACCATTGCTATCAAATACTTGTAATCCGCTTTCTAATGCTACTTCTTTTGGGTTCCATTCATGCGAACATTCTGGGCAAGTAAAGGCATCTTCTCCAGTAGAATATCCATAAGGACATTCGCAAACAGGACAAGCTTTCATTTCTTCTGACATAGTCTTTTATATTTTTGAATTCGTAATTTTCATAATTTCATCTTCTTGGGCACAAGCATCATCAACTAATTGTTCACCTCTTTCTAGTATATCGGCAACAAAGGCTTTATCCTCACAATCCCCACAATTAATTTTTACATTAAGGAAAGCACCAATTACAGCAGTTCGAGCACACAATGCACCTACTCCAGCATCCGTTACTGAGTTAGGATTTCCAAAGTCCGCCATAGCTTTCATTACTTCCATAGAATTATAAGCAGTCTCCATAACCTTGAAAGGAGTAAGGATAGCATATTTTGTAGCTTCTTGTATTGCATTATGTCTAATCGTTTTAGCCTCTTCACTATCTTTAGGTAAACGGAATGCATCCATAATTTTATTGAAGGCATTGGTATCTTCATCTACTAAATCCAGAAGTGTTCTTTGGTATTCCATTCCTTTTTCTGCCCAATTAGAAAATTCTTCCCATCTATCATCCCAACCTCTTTTATGTGCAGAAAGGTTAGCAACCATAACTCCTAATGAAACTCCCATAGTGCCACAATATGCTGATATAGAACCACCACCAGGAGCAGGACTTTCACTTGCTGTTTCATCTGCAAAATCAGTAAGTGTCATGTTTACTAAAGGTTTGTTTGCATCCGCCTCCAACATATATTCGATTATTCTTTCCTCAGGATTAAAAGGTGCTAACTCATCCAATCCTAAAGTTTTAATTGCAATTTTTATAATTTCACTTTCGTGTATTCCTGTTGATCGTTCTTGTTTTTTAAGGAAATGTTTCCCTGCATCAATCAATACTTTTTTAGGAACTAAACCAACTAATTCTGATCCTGTAACACGCATTCCTCTTGCTATTGCTCTCTCACAAGTTTTATCGAATACCTCATGTAAAGGCGAAATATTGATGTTTGTTAGGTTGTAGGAAATTTGTGCTACACCATATTCATCAATAAACCAACCAATTCCTTTTACGGCTTTAAATAATCCTGGCGTTTTTAGTGGGTTTCCATCTGCATCTTTCATTACCTTTCCTGATAATGTATCGCCTTCTCTTTTTATTCTTCCAGCTTCACGAATGTCAAAAGCTACTGCATTTGCTCTTCTTGTTGAAGTAGTATTTAGGTTGATGTTGTAAGCTACTAAAAAGTCACGAGCTGAAATTCCTGTTGCTCCTGATTTTTCAACTGAGGCATTAAATTCAGCAGGGCCAAAATCTGGTTTCCAATCTGTATCCACTAATTTTTTTGATAATCCTTCATATTCTCCTTGTCTGCAATTTGCAAGGTTTACTCTTTTTTCTTCCTTTGCAGCTGCTTCATAATGATAAACAGGAATCCCAAGTTCATTTCCAACTCTTTCTCCTAATTTATGTGCCCAATCTGCACATTCTTCCATGCTTATATTTGCAATTGGTACAAGCGGACAAACATCAGTAGCACCCATTCTTGGATGTTCACCTGAGTGTTTGCTCATGTCAATTAGTTCCTGTGCTTTTTGTATCAGTAAAAATGCTGCATCAATTACTTGTTGTGGCTCTCCTACAAAGGTAATTACTGTTCGGTTAGTTGCTTTTCCAGGATCAACATTTAGGAGTTTCACTCCATCAATTTCCTCCACAATTTGTGAGATAATTCTTATTTTATCTTCATCTCGTCCTTCTGAAATGTTAGGTACACATTCTATTATTTGTTTCATGTTTTAAGATTTTAAGTAGTTAGATATTAGTAATTAGACCTATTTGTCTAATAATCTAATATCTCATATCTAATTTTTTATTTTTCCGTTTATCATTACTTTTTTAATCACATTATGTCCAAAGCTATAAGGTAAATATGCATAACTTGGAATCGGTTTTGTGATAAAAAGGTTGGCTTTTTTACCTATACAAATACTTCCTAATTCTTTCTCAATCCCCATAGCATAAGCGGTATTTATTGTTGTTGCATTAATCACCTCTTCAGGAGTCATTTTCATCTGAATACAACCCAAAGATGCTACAAAATTCATGTTACCACTTGGGGTAGAGCCAGGGTTATAATCGGTTGCTAAGGCAACTGGAAGTCCTCTTTTAATCATTTGTCTTGCAGGTCCATAAGGGATACCTAAAAAGAATGAACATGATGGTAAAATAGTTGGCATACAATTACTTCCTTTCAATGCTTCATAATCTTCTTCTGCCATTTCTTCTAAGTGGTCCACTGATAAAGCCCCTAAATCCACTGATGCTTTTACGCCACCAATTGCATTAAACTGATTTACATGTGTTTTTGCTTGCATTCCAAATTTATTGGCTGCTTTTAATAATCGAGTAGTGTCAGCAACAGTAAAATACCCTTCTTCACAAAAGATATCTACATAATCAGCTAATTTTTCTGCTGCAACTTTGGGTAACATTTTATTGATAACCAAATCCATATAGCCTTCTTTATTGTCTTTGTATTCTTTGGGTAGAGCATGAGTGCCTAGAAAAGTTGCTTTTATGGTTACATCTGTATTTTCTTTAATCCTTTTAATGACTCTTAGCATTTTTAGTTCGGATTCCAAAGTTAAACCATAACCACTTTTTATTTCAATGGCTCCCGTTCCCATTTTTACTAATTCATTTAAGCGAATTAGTGCATCTTCAAATAATTCATCTTCACTAGCATTTTGTAGTTTTTCTGCTGAGTTAAGTATTCCTCCTCCTCTTTGAGCAATTTCTGCATAGCTTAATCCATTTATTCTGTCTACAAATTCTCCCTCACGACTTGCTGCAAATACTAGGTGTGTATGGCTATCGCAAAAGGTAGGGAAAACCATTCCCCCTTCAGCATCAATTATTTCAGTATTATTCCAATCTTCAATGCCATTCCACTCATCCATACTTCCAAAAGAGGTAATGATTCCATTTTCAACTTCTACAAATGCATCTTTAATTGTAGATATGTTTGACATGTCTTTTCCTGCTACCCATTTTCTAGGAGTTTTTTCTGTTTGTATAAGTTCTGCAATATTTTTGATTACTGTTTTCATATTTGGCGAAAATACAAAATTCACTTCAATCATTATTGTATATTTGTCCGCTATGGGAAATACTATAGGTAAAATATTTAAGCTGACTACTTTTGGGGAGTCTCATGGTGATGCTATTGGTGGTATTATTGATGGATGTCCTGCAGGATTAATAATTGATTTAGATTTCATTCAGCAGCAGTTAGATAGAAGAAAACCAGGGCAAAGCAAACTTACTACTCAAAGAAAAGAAAGTGATACTGTTCAGTTTTTATCTGGAATATTTGAAGGAGTAACTACTGGAACTCCTATTGGATTTATCATTAAAAATAAAGATGCTAAAAGCAAGGATTATTCTCATTTAAAAGATATTTATCGCCCTTCTCATGCTGATTTTACTTATGATAAAAAATATGGAATTCGAGATTATAGGGGAGGAGGAAGATCCTCAGCAAGAGAAACGGCTAATTGGGTTGTTGCTGGGGCTATCGCTCAACAAATACTTGCAACAGCTGGGGTGGAAGTGCGGGCTTATGTTTCTGCTGTTGGGAATGTTAAACTAAATAAGTGTCATAAGGATTTGGATTTAAGTTTAACGGATACTAATTTGGTTAGATGTCCTGATGTTGTAATTGCTCAGCAGATGATTTTAGAAATTGAAAAAACAAAAAAAGAGGGTGATACTATTGGAGGAGAAATTACGGCTATTGCTTTTGGCGTTCCTGTAGGTTGGGGAGAACCCGTTTTTGATAAGCTCCATGCTGATATAGGAAAAGGAATGTTAAGTATTAATGCTGTGCACGGATTTAAATATGGCTTTGGAGGTGTGGATATATCCTCTAGTAAAGGAAGTGTAGTAAATGACGAGTTTTTACCCACCCCTAACCCCTCCATGGAGGGGAATGTTGGAGGTTCCCTCCAATATGAAGATAGTATTAGAAGAAAAATTATACCTTACAACCCAAAATTGAAAGAGTTTGCAAGTCAATTAAGAAAAAACATGACTTTTAGTGAAGTGTTACTTTGGGATGAAATTAAGCAAAATAAATTAGGAGTAGATTTTGATAGGCAAAGACCAATGGATGAGTTTATAGTTGATTTTTATTGTAAAGATTTAATGTTGGCAATTGAAATTGATGGAAGTAGTCATGATTATAAATATTTGGAGGATTTAGACAGGCAAGATACTTTAGAAAAAATAGGCGTTACTTTTATTCGTTTTGATGATAAAGATGTAAAGCAAGATATGAATAATGTTTTAAATGCTTTAATTCAGAAAATAGAAGAGTTAAAGCAAAAGGGGCTAGTAGGTAGAGAACAGATTTCCGATAGTCCCCTCCTTGGAGGGGAGAAAGGGGTGGGTTCTGACAATTCCCCTCTAGGGATGGGAGTAAAGAGTGTTGAGGAATTCCCCTCCCAAGAGGAGAGTAAGAGGTGGGTTCCTACCAAAACCAACTTTTCTGGAGGAATACAAGGAGGAATAAGCAATGGAAATGATATATATTGTGAGGTAGCTTTTAAGCCAGTGGCAACTATTATGCAAAAGCAAAATACGATTGATGCAGCAGGAAAGAAAGTAGAAATTAAAGGAAAGGGCAGACATGATGCTTGTGTGGTGCCAAGGGCAGTTCCTATTGTTGAAAGTATGATGGCGCTTACTTTGGTAGATGCTTATTTGAGAAGTAGGACTGATAGGTTAATTTGATAATATGCTGATGAGAAAATATAATGTAGCAATTAAACAATGTAGCTATTAAATAATATAACAATGAAAAATAGTTGTCATCCTGAATAAAATGAAGGATCTCGTTTTTGCAGTTATTTTTAAAATAAAACTAAATATTAATTAGAATATAAGAATATGAAAAAAACACTACTTATATCACTTGTATTACCTATAATGTTGAATTCGTGTAGTAAAGATTCTTTAAAAGAATATAAAACCGAGAATGTAATTATTATGGTGGTAGACGGACAAAGATATTCTGAGTCTTGGGGAGATTCTACACATCAATATATACCTCACTTTTCGACTGAAATAGCAGATTTTGGAATTGTTAATACAGCCTTTTATAATAATGGGCTAACTAGCACAGTACCTGGCTTCACAGCTATAACAACAGGAGTGTATCAAGAAATTAATAATTCTGGACAAGAATCACCAATATATCCTTCCATTTTTCAGTATTTAATTGAGAAAGATTCTACTGCTCCTGCTTGGATAATTAATAGTAAAGATAAGTTAGCAGTATTGGGTAATTGTCAACAGACTAATTGGAGTAATAAGTATATGCCATTATTAGATTGTGGCATTGACGGACTTGGCTCTGGATATAGACATGACACATTAACATTAGCAAGGTTTTTCAATGTAATGTCGGAGTATCATCCTAAACTTACTCTTCTTGGCTTTAGAGAGCCTGATTTTTCTGCTCACACAAATTCTTGGGATGATTATATTGAAGGAATAATAAATACAGATGAGTATATTTATAGGGTTTGGAACTATATCCAGAATGACCCTCATTATTCAGGAAGGACAACACTATTTATCACAAATGACCATGGAAGACATTTAGATAATATTGGTGATGGTTTTAAATCGCATGGTGATGGTTGTGATGGCTGTAGGCATATTAATTTTTTTGCATACGGACCTGATTTTAAAAAAGGAGTTATAAATCATAGTAGAGAATTGATTGATATTCCTGCTACAATTACTGAAATATTACAGCTTAATGCTGAATATGTTGAAGGAAAAATAATGTATGAACTATTTGAATAAATTAAGAAAATGAAAAAGATATTACTAATGTTTTTCCTCCCTTTTTGTGTTTTTGCACAGAATCAAAACTTATCTGCTGGCTTAGTTTTTGATGGTGAGCCATATATAGCAATAAATCCTAATAATTCACAGCATATGGTTGTTGCTTGGATGGGGTATAAGTGGCAAGAATACATTGTAATTAAAACAAAAGTAACTTTTGATGCTGGGCAAAATTGGAGTGTAACAAATTCAATTTCTCATGTAAACCCAGTATATGGCTCTGCCGATCCATCATTAGAATTTGATAATAACGGAAATCTCTTTTTATGTTATATTGATTATAGTGCGGCACTTGATTCTGGAGCAGTTTATGTAGTAAAATCAACTGATGGAGGATTAAACTGGCTAAATCCTATTGAGGTAATAGATGCACATGCTGATGCAGGAAAATACCCAATTGATAGACCATGGATTTCTGTTGATAATTCTTCAGGCGTAAATGATGGAGTTATTTACATTACAACTATGAATCCAAATGTTTTTGGACCATTACCTCCCCCTTACAATCCGTATTTTACATTTTCAAATGATGGAGGGAATTCTTTTAGTAATTGGAGGTATTTAGATACTATAAACTATCTTTCTGGCAGCTTAATATCACAACCAATGCCTACTCATTGTGTGAGTAAAAATGGAACTTTTCATTCTATTTATCCCTCCTATGTTCCTTCACAAAGTTTGTACGCACAATATATTTTAGCATCTTCTACATCATTAGGAAGCTCTTTTAATTATAATGTAGTTTTGCAATCATCTACTGGACTTACAGATACTCTAATGAAAAAAGGTTATTTACTTATTGATAATCCTGCAAATGAGAATCATTTAGTTTTTATTTTTCTATCTGTTATGTTTGGTGATGAAGATATAGTTATGAGTGAAAGTTTTGATGAGGGAATCAGTTGGACTTCCCCTATTAGAATAAATGATGATATTTTAGGAAATGGTAAAATGCAGGATTTAGTCTGGGCAGATTTTGATTCTGATGGTGATTTAGTTATTACTTGGAGAGATAGAAGAAATAGTTCTGCAAATGGCTATCAGACTGAATCTGAAATTTGGGGAGCTGTTAGGTGGAAGGATTCAACTAATTTTTCCCCTAACTTTAGTATTACTTCTCAACAAGTGACTTATGATAGTGTACTTGCTGAAAGTGGTAACGATTTTATGTGTGTAGCTGTAGAGAACGACACCCTAAATGCAGTGTGGGGCGATACAAGAAGCGGGAAGTTAAACATATATTTTCAGAGGATGAGTCTACAAAGTGGCTCAGTAACAAGTATTTCAAATATATCAGAAAATAAAGATAAAAAACTTTTGTTTATAGTTGATGAATTAGGGAGAGAAACTAATGGTACTTCTAACTTACCCCTATTTTACATCTTTGATGATGGAAGTGTAGAAAAGAAAATAATAACTGAGTAATATAAAAATAATAACCATAAGTGAAATCCATTCTTTGGAGGAGATTGGAGTTAGTAAAAAATCAGAAACTATCTCTAGTTTCTTCAGAGGAGAGCTATTGGATTTTTTTCTAACAACTAAAAACAACTAACTAATCAACTAAAACATGAAAAAACTAGCACTACACTGGAAAATAATAATCGGAATGGTATTGGGTGTCGTTTACGGCCTAATCGCTAATAAATTAGGTTGGGTAGACTTCACTTCTGATTGGATAAAACCATGGGGAGTTATCTTTGTAAACCTTTTAAAACTAATTGCTGTACCTTTGGTTTTTGCATCTCTTATTAAAGGGGTCGCATCTCTCTCTGATATTTCAAAACTAAGCAGGATAGGAGGGAAAACAATTGCTATTTATTTAATGTCAACTGTTATTGCGGTAACTATTGGTTTATTCTTGGTAAACATGGTAAATCCTGGAGCTGATTTTGATAGAGAATCCATACAGTTATCTGATAATTCTCAATCAGGGGCAGATAAAAAAATTGCTGCAGCAGGAAATGTAAAAGAGGCAGGTCCTTTGCAGTTTGTGGTGGATATAGTTCCAACAAATATCTTTTCTTCAGCAAGTAATAATTCTAATATGTTGCAAGTTATCTTCTTTGCCATTTTCTTTGGAATTGCAATGGTGATGTTGCCTAGTGAAAAAACGGTTTATGTAAAAGGTTTTTTTGATGGAGTGAATGACATTATCCTTCAGATTGTAGATTTAATTATGTTGGCAGCACCTTATGGTGTGTTTGCGCTTTTAGGTGGTTTGGTGGTTGATTTTGGGGCAAGTTCTACATTGTTTATTGCTTTAGGTAAATATTCCTTAACCGTAATTGCAGGTTTACTTTTGATGATTTTATTGGTTTACCCATTAATATTAAGAATCTTTACTAAGATTAAATATATTGATTTCTTTAAAGGAATATCTCCAGCACAAATGTTGGCATTTTCTACTAGTTCAAGTGCTGCAACTTTGCCAGTTACTATGGAAAGGTGTGAGGATCATTTAGGGGTTTCTGAAGAGGTTTCTTCTTTTGTATTGCCACTAGGTGCTACAATTAATATGGATGGAACTTCCCTTTATCAGGCAGTAGCGGCAGTATTTATTGCTCAAGCTTTTGGTATTGAGCTAGATTTAGGGCAACAATTAACCATTGTGCTTACCGCAACTTTAGCTTCCATTGGTGCTGCTGCTGTTCCTGGAGCTGGTATGGTAATGCTAGTGATTGTTTTGGGTGCAATTAATGTACCGACTGAGGGATTGGCTCTTATCTTTGGTGTGGATAGAATCTTAGATATGATGCGTACAGTTGTAAATGTGACCGGAGATGCTACTGTAGCTACAGTTGTTGCCTCTACTGAGGGTGAGCTTTCTCCTGTAACGGAAGAAGATTTAATGAGTTAAAATGCGAATAATTCTCCTCTTTTCTTTTTTCTTTTTTCTTCAATTCTCTTTTGCCCAAGATTGTACTCTTGTGGATGAGAAAACAAAACGGATGTGTAATCGTGCATCATCCCTTATTGAAAAAAATCAATTTTATAAAGCACAAAACCTACTAAAAAAAGTAAATAGAAATAAAGATATTCCAGAGGTAAGTCGATTGTTTTCTATTTTGTATTGGAAGCAAGGTGAAAATTTACAGGCAGAGGAATTTGCCTTAAAAACCATAGCAGTATGCCCAGAAAAAAATCCCTTAATTTATTATTTATTAGGTGAAATTAATTATGAGCGAAAAATGTATGTACATGCTAGTAAGTATTTGGAAAAAGCAATTAATTTAGGATTGAATGAAGCTGCTAATAAAAAAGCTGAAAAAATGTATAAGAAAGCAAAAGTAATTGCTGATATAATCAATAATCCGGTTCCATTTAGCCCACAAGTGGTAAAAGGAATATCTACCAAAGCGGATGAGTATTTGCCAATACTATCTCCCGATCAAGAAATTGTTTTTTACACTAGAAGAGGAGAAAAAAACGAGATTGGAAGTTTGACTAATACTATGACAGAGGAGTTTGTTTTTAGTAAGGAAGAAACAACAGATTTTAATACTGGGAATCCTATGCCATTTCCCTTTAATAGGAATTCCAATGAGGGTGGGGCAAGCATAACAATTGATAACAAAACCTTGTATTTTACCACTTGTAGTAATTTGTCTTCTGGCTATAATAATTGTGATTTGTTCTATACTTTTAAGCAGAAAGATGGGGGGTGGTCGGAAATTATATCTTTTAAAAAGAAGATAAATAGCGTAAAGAGCTGGGAATCACAACCTAGTATTTCGGCAGATGGTAATACACTTATTTTTGCTAGTGATAGAAAAGGAGGTTTTGGTGGTGCTGATTTGTATCTTATCCAAAAAAACGAGAAAGGGGAGTGGTCAGATCCAAAAAATCTGGGCGAGAATATCAATACAAAATACAATGAAAAATCTCCTTTTTTGCACACCGATAATGAGACAATGTTTTTTGCTTCCAATCAGTTTCCTTCTGTTGGAGGTTATGATATTTTCTTTTGCAGAAAAGATAGTTTAGGAAATTGGCAAAAGCCAAAAAATATTGGCTACCCAATAAATACTATATCAGATGAATTAGGGCTTTTTGTAAGCACGGATGGGAAAAAGGCTTATTTCGCTTCCAATCAGCTTGACGGAGTAGGAGGATGGGATTTGTATTCTTTTGATTTGTATGAGGGTGCAAAGCCGAAAAAGGTTTTGTTTTTAAAAGGGGAGTTAAGGGATGAAAACGGAGAAGTTCTAAGGCATGCTACTATTGAGTTAAAAAACATCCAGAGTAAAGAAAAACATATTGTTCAAGTACAAAATGGGGAGTATGCTGCTGCTTATACTATTGAGGATGGGGATGATGTTTTACTTACGATTAATAAAAAAGGATATGCTTTTAATTCCACTTATATTTCTTCTGATGATGCTGATTTTTCTTCTCCAAAGAAAATAGATTTTGAGGTAGAGAAACTAGGAGATGGTAAGGCTTTCCGATTAGATAATATTTATTTTGCAAGCAATTCGTTTGAACTTAATCCTATTTCAAAAGAAATACTCATGGCTTTTGCAGATTATTTAATACTGAATAAAAACCTGAAAGTAGCCATACATGGACATACAGATAATATTGGTTCTGCTTCTGCTAATTTGCTACTTTCTAAAAACAGGGCAAAGGCAGTTTTTACTTTTTTACTAGATAATGGGATTGTAGCAGGGAAGTTAGACTATAAAGGGTTTGGTAAGCAAGAGCCAATAGCTTCTAACGATACTCAAAAGGGGAGAGCTCAAAACAGAAGAACAGAATTTGTAATTTTAGGACAATAAAAAACCCACTAAAAAGTGGGTTTTTGCAATTTATTTTATGGCAATTGTTATTTTCTAATTTCTTTAATTCTTGCTTTTTTACCAGTTAATTCTCTTAAATAGAAAATCCTTGATCTCCTTACTTTTCCTCTTTTATTTACTTCAATTTTTTCTAAAACAGGAGAGTTTACAGGGAAAATTCTTTCTACTCCAATTCCACCTGACATCTTTCTAATAGTGAAAGTTTCAGTAGTACCACTTCCTTTTCTTTGTAAAACAACTCCTTTAAAATGCTGAGTTCTTTGTTTATCTCCCTCTTTAATTGCATAATAAACTGTAATGGTATCGCCAGATGAAAATTCTGGAAATTGATTCATTGTAGAAACCTCTTTTGATATGCTGTCGACTAAGTTCATTTTCAGGTGATTTTTGTTTAAAAATTAGTTTGCAATATTACAATTTATTTTTAGAAACAACTACACTCTTTTTAAGATAAATTTATTTATTTCTCAAAATATCAGGTCTTCTGTTTTGAGTTCTAATTTCTGTTTGATTTTCTCGCCATTTTTCAATTTTTTTATCATCTCCTGAAAGTAAAATTTCGGGCACTTTCCATCCTTTGTAATTTGATGGACGAGTATAAATTGGGGGAGATAATAAATTATCTTGAAAGCAATCGGTAAGAGCAGAGGTTTCATCTGAAAGCACACCAGGAATAAGCCGAATAATTGCATCTGTAAGAACGATTGCACCTAACTCTCCACCAGTTAATACATAGTCGCCTATGCTTATTTCCCTTGTAATAAAATGATCTCTTATTCTTTGGTCAATACCTTTGTAATGTCCGCAAAGCAGAATGATGTTTTTTAAAGTGGAAAGTTGATTGCAGATTCCTTGATTGAGAGCTTCTCCATCAGGAGTAAGGTAAATAACCTCATCATAATCTCTTTCGCTTTTTAATTTACTAATCAAATCATCAATGGGCTGAATAGTCATTACCATTCCAGCTCCGCCTCCATATTGGTAATCATCTACACTTTTTTGTTTCTGTGTGGAGTATTTTCTAATATCGTGAATATGAATTTCTGCAATATTTTTTTCTTGTGCAATTTTTAAAATAGAATGCTCAAAAGCACCATTAAAAAAATTGGGCAATATGCTTAGTATGTCAATTCTCATTTTGCAAAACTACAAAAACAGAATTTCTTAATTTGGATTAATAATTCTTAATTTTTATACAAAATACATACATGACAGCTTGTCATAGAATGTTCATATATAGATTAAATTCAGCATAATAGGTGCTTTTAGGTAAAGATATAGAATAGGGTGTGTTTTTAAATAATATTTTTAGCTATATTTTAAATACTTCAGAAAAATAGTAAAAAAGATATTTAAATTGTTGATAAAATATATTTTAATTTTAAAGAGAAACAATTAAAAAAAATACTTTTACACTTCTATTTATTACTATGAAAAAACACATTAGTTTATTTATTTTTTGTTTGGGAATTTTCTCTTTTTGCTTTAGTCAAGATGTTGATTCTACATTGAATAATAGCGAAATAAACTTTAGTGATTCTATAGCAAATTATAATCAGCAACAAAAACTTTTAAAATTATCTCGTGATGCTTATAATAATGGAATACAGTTTTTTGAGTTAAATAATTTTAAAGAAGCTATAAATAATTTTAATAAGGCAATTTCTGTGGATTCTTTTTTTATTGCTGCATATTTCAATAGAGGAATTAGTTTTTCTCAAATTTCAAATTACGATAAAGCTATTTCTGATTTTTCTACAACCCTTTTGCTAGATAGTACTCATATTTTATCTCTTTTTAAAAGAGCAGAGATTTATAGGAAAATTAATAAAGAGAATTTAGCTATAACAGATTACAAGCAGATTATTCAGCTAGATGAAAAAAACTATAAAGCATATTATGAGTTAGGTATTTTGTATTTTTTACAAAATAATACAGAGGGTGCAATCAAGCTGTATTCCCAATCGATTGATATAAAACCTACTGCAAATGCTTATAACGACAGGGCGAGCTGTTTTCGAAATCTGGAGCAATATGATAAAGCTATTTTAGATTACAATAATGCTATTTCACTAGATGACGCTTTAGCTTTTGTCTATAACAATTTGGCAGCAATTTATCGGATAACAGACAATACTGAAAAGGCAATGAACAATTATAATATTGCAATTGCAAAGAATCCCGATTATGTTATTGCTTACAACAATAGAGGTAGATTATATTTTGAGAAAGAAAATTTTTCTGCTGCTGCAACTGATTTTGATAAAGCAATATCACTAAATTCAGATTATGCCCCTTCTTATAACAACAGAGGAGTTCTTTACCATAAAAATAAAGAGTATGCTTCTGCTATTGCTGATTTTGATAAGGCCATTTCCTTAGATAGTAATTACGCAAAAGCATATTTGAATAGAGGGATTTCAAAACAAATGCAAAGAGATGAAGCTGGAGCTTGTGCCGATTGGGAAAAAGCATCAGGATTGGGTATTAAACTCGCTAAAAAATATTTGATAAATGATTGTTACTAGATATAAAATTATAAGAATAATTTTACTGATATTATTTTCAGCAAAACAGATGTTTGCTCAAAATATCGATTTCAAAGCATCTAATTTTAAAGCGGATAAACAGGGGCTAAAACAAGCAGTAAAAAGTATCAAATTAGGAGATGAATACTTGGAAAAAGGAAATGAGGCAATTTTGGAGAGAATGGATGCGGTTGCACTTTTTGAAAATGCTCTTTTTTATTATTTGCAAGCAGATGAGTTCAATCCTGATAATTTGGAACTTAATCTGAAAATTGGAAATGCTTACCTTTATACCAATCAGAAATATCTAGCATTTCAATTTTTACAAACAGCTATAGATATGGATGCTAGTGAGCAAGATGCTACACCAAATATTCATTTTTATTATGCAATGGGATTACAATTAGAGGGTATGTATGAAGATGCGATTTCTCAGTTTAGAATTTTTAAAAAAAGACAATCTGAAAAACGATTCAAACCACTTGCTGATTTTTACAAGAAATACATTCAAGAGTGTGAAAGTGCAATGGAATTGATAGAGAAACCTCAAAAAGTTTGGATAGATAATATTGCAATTAACTCTAAAAATGATGATTGGAGTCCTTGCCTTAGTGCAGATGGGGAACTTTTAATTTTTACTTCCAACAGAGAAAATGAACATTTGGCTGATGATTTTGGAAAATATGATAATGAGATTTATTTCTCAACTCTTGAAAAAAGAAAATGGACTGCAATTGAACCAATTACTACTTTAAATACAAATGAAGATGATGTTTCTGGTGGACTTTCCTATGATGGGCAAAGGCTGTTAATTCATAAAGTAGAAAACGAAAATGCAGATATTTTTGAATCCAAATTAAATGGTACAAAATGGGAAGTAGCGAAAAGAAAAATGGGTAAAGAGGGGAATTCTGTAAATACAATAGATAATGAGACAGTTGCTTCTTATGACCCTAAGGATATTAAGGTTTATTATTTAACTGATGGAGGGTATAGCAAAAATTGGGATATTATGTTTTCAGGAGTGATGAACAGGGAAAGAAAAATCTGGGGAAAAGGGCAATCTGCTGGACATGAGGTGAATACAAAGTACCATGAGGGGTCGGTTTATTTGCACCCAGATGGAAAGACCATGTATTTTTCTTCACAAGGACATAACTCTATGGGAGGGTATGATATTTTTGTTTCTTATATTGATGATTTGGGGCACTGGGGACCAGCTCAAAACTTGGGTTCACCTATCAATACTCCTTTTGATGATTTGTTTTATTCATCTACAGCAAGTGGGAAAGTTGCTTATATCGCATCCAATAGAAAAGGTGGAAAGGGAGGTTTGGATATTTACAAAGTTACTTATTGGGGGAGTGAGAAACCACAATCCTTAGATTCTGAAGAACAACTTATAGCAAGTATTGCAAATCCTATAAAAGATAAATCTATTGCTCAGCCAATTATGATAGAAGAAAGAAATCTAACCGTTTTTAAAGGAAAGGTTTTAGATATGATTACAAAAGATGCGATTGCTGCCAATATTACAATAATGGATAATTCTAATGGGAAAGAATATATTCGTTTAAACTCAAATTCATCAAGTGGTAAGTTTCTTATTTCCTTACCTTCAGGAAAAAATTATGGCATTGCCGTAAGTGCAGAGGGTTATCTTTTTCATTCTGAGAATTTTGATATACCAAAAGGGGAGGCCTATAATTTGGTTGAAAAAAATATAGAACTAATGTATATTGATATTGGAAGTAAAATTGCACTCCGCAATGTGTTTTTTGATTTGGGAAAAGCTATTGTGAAGAAAGATTCTTATTCTGAATTGGATAGATTGGTTGATTTAATGAAGAAATTACCAAATCTAAAAGTAGAACTTTCAGGACATACAGATAATACTGGATCAGAAGTACTCAACAATAGATTATCTCAAAAAAGAGCAGAAGCAGTAGTAGAATATCTTATTGCTAAAGGGATAGATAAAGAAAAACTCACTGCAAAAGGATATGGATCGGCTACCCCAATTGACAGTAATGAAACCTTAGAAGGCAGGAAGAGAAATAGAAGAACAGAATTTGAAATTACTGGAAACTAAGGAAGAACAACCTTCTTTGTAATCGTTTTTCCATTTCTACTATCTTGCATATTTATCATGTAAATACCAGCAGATAGGAAATCAACATTTAAAATTGTTGGCAACAAAATTTCATTTTCATTTAAAACTAGCTTTCCTGAAGCATCAAACATTTTAATTGATTTTATAGCAGCTTCATAAGTAGAGTTAATCATAATATTATTTGAAGTAGGATTTACAAATACTGTAATATTATTCTGTTTTTCACTTACTGATGATGTAGCTTCAAAAAAAGAACGAGATGTAGTATAAATTTCATCTCCATTGTTGTTATTGTTCGCATTAGCTGCCACAGCAGCTACATAAAAAACAACTCCTCCATTTGCATTTGTAGGAGCAATCCAATCCATAGTCCATATTTTCATATTTGTACCATTTATACCATTCATTGTATGTGTGATACTTGTGCTATTATTTGCAAATTGAGTATTAGTTTGATCGGTAAGCATAAATGTACCTGCTTTAGCCATTGAAAAAGATCCTTCTTCACAAGTAATTTCAAACCCAAATCTATTTATATTTGATTGAGAAAGCTGTACAGTAATGGAATATTGTTGTCCTGCATTATAGCCTTGAGTAGGGATGTTTGTCATAACAGAAAGCATTCCATTTCCTGAATTTACAGTTGCGTTATGGCATGCAGTACAATTGTTCCCATCAATAGGAGAACCTGTTTTTGCTCCTGGAGAGCCTGCCATATTGCTAAATAAAGTAGGGGTTAAAAGCAAAAATATTACAATTGCAGATAAGAAGTGAATTGATTTTTTCATTAGTTTTAGTTTTCGACAAAGTTAAATAAATATCTTATATATTTAATAAAAGAGCTAATAGCTTAGAGATGAGTTCTAATAATAGACTTATTTATATTGTATCAAATTTCTTTATCCTGGGAGAATATAAATTGCTACCCTCCAACTCTTTTGTAGTTATATCCTTCTTTTTCTAGTATTTCCATTACTTTATCTCTTACATTTCCTTGAATGATTATTTCACCATTCTTGGCGCTTCCACCTACACCGCATTTGGTTTTGAGCATTTTTCCTAGAGATTTTAAATCATCAGTAGTGCCAATAAAATCTTTAATAATTACAGCAACTTTCCCTGCTCTATGTTTGTCAATACAAACTTTAAGATTTTGCTGATTATTTGTTAAGGTTTCCATTTCATCATTTTCATACTCAAATTCAAAATCAGGATTGGTTGAGTACATTACTCCCTTTCTGTTTTTCTTATTTTTCCCCATTTGGTATAAATATTTTTAAAGATTTTGGTATTGATTTTATTTCTAGTGTTGTGCTAACTTCTGTTGGTTCCCCATCCAAATGAATTAGTTTTTCTTGGCTGGTAATTATCATTTTATCAGTTTGAATTATACGAACAAATTTAGATAGATGTATTTTCCCTTTTGCAACAGTAAATAATAATTGAGGGATTTTCCACTTTGGTAACTCTTTTACAATCACAAAGTCAATTAACCCATCATTGGTTTCTGCTTTTGGTGAAATACAAAAGTCATTTCCATATTGACTAGCATTTGCAAAAGCAATCAGATTTGCTGTTACTTTCTTACTCTTTCCGTTATAGTTTAAATGATATTCTTTTGCTTGGTATGTAAATACTTCATTTTTAATTAGCTTCAGATAGTTCAGAAATCCTCTTTCTTTTAAATTGGAAAATAAATGAGCTATATGAGCATCAAAGCCAATACCAGAAACATTAACAAAAGGCAATCCATTTGCCGTGCAACTATCAATTGTTTTAATACTAGCGTTTTTAAGTTGAATAATGGCCTTTTCAACATTGCTACTCATCCCATTATGAAAAGCAAAACCATTGCCTGAACCACAAGGAATTACGCCCAAAGCAGTATTGCTGCCAATGAGTGCCTTTGCACATTCATTTACCGTACCATCACCGCCTACTGCAATTACTGCATCAAACTTTTGTTCCACAGCTTCTTTGCTTAGTGCAGTTGCTTCTCTTGCTTTTTGGGTGCGGACAATATCATAATTATTGAAATGCATAGCAATGTATTGTTCAATGCCTTTTTGCTTTCCTGTTCCTGATATCGGGTTGATGATAAACCTAATCTTCATCTGCTATGTTATTGGTTATCATTCTATAGTTATAGTCTTGTTTTATAGCTTTTAGCAATAAAATATCTTTTTCTTTTACTGCTGTTTTTTTAGTAAAGTTCCAGTCCTGAAAAGCAGTGTATTCCTCACTTTTGTTGGTTAAAATTCCGTTTGGGGTAATCAATCTGTATTGATTGTATAGTTTGCTGATAGCCCATTGTTCGCTACCAAGCATTGATTTGCCAAATGCTAAATAAGGCTTGTTGTAGCCAATAATCTCTAGAATAGTAGGCATAATATCTATTTGTTGCACAATATTATTATTTATTCCTTGTAGGCTGCTATCACCTTTAAATATAATTAAAGGAATGGAGTATCTGCCTATTTTATTTTTGTACTTTCTGAAGAAATTAACACCTGAGGTATGATCGGCTGTAATGACAAAAATAGTATTTTTGAACCATTCTTGTTTTTGTGCTTCATCAAAAAAAGTACGCATAGCATAATCAGTGTATTTTATGGTCTCCCTTATTCCTACATCTTTATTATCTTCTTGCACATAATGATTAGGCAATCTGTAAGGAGGGTGAGAAGATAGAGAGAAGAAGGTGCTGAAAAAAGGTTGTTGTTCTGTATTCAATTTAGCATTGAAAAAACGAAAAAATGGTGCATCATAAATTCCCCAACTACCATCAAAATCAGCATCATTATTGTATTCTTCCATGCCATAATAGCGGTTGAATCCCGCTTTTCTGCTGTAACTATAGAAGCCCATAGTACCCCTTAATCCTCCATGAAAAAAAGAAGTACTGTATTGCTCATTATTCAATAGTGTTGCTAAACTTTCAAATTTATTTTGTGCGTATGTAGAGGTAATAAAAGGATTATTCATCAATGTAGGAATGGAAGCAGTAATAGCAGGTAGTGCTTCTATTGATTTTAACCCATTGGCAAAAGCACGATCAAAGACCAAACTAAATTGCATTAAACTATCTAAAAAAGGAGTGTAGCCTTCACCTTGATTGTATCCACCAACAAACTCTTTAGAATAACTCTCCATAATGAGGATAATGATGTTGTATTTTTCTGTTATTGCTTGCTTATTGTGGTGTATAGGGGAGTATGTGTTCTTAAGTTCTTGCTCGTTAAGATAATTATGTACAATTAATTGTTGCTTGTCGTACGAATGCAATATACAAAAAGGAGTATTGAGTATCAAACTACTGTTTTCTGAACCAAATAATTCCCCAGCATTTATAGCATTTATGGGTTTGAGTTGTGTGCCCCCTCTTGCACCTAGTATAACAAAACTACTTCCCAATACGAACATCAGTAGGGATAAAAGTATCGGGATTAATTTAGCAGTTATCCTAAAATTAGGTAACTTTTTTATTTTGAGCAATAGCCAGACCTGAATCAGTGTAAGCAATGTAATTGGCCAATAATCAAGAATATATTGTGGAATGATATTTTGCGCATCTTTTCCTAGTTGTAGCAAATCAAAAAAGTCAGTTGTGCTTCTTTTTTGGGTAAATTTAAAATATTCAATATCTACATTGTTGAGCATTATAAATGGAATATTTAATCCATAAAATATAATATTGGCACACCTTTTGTAATGTTTGTTTGTTCTGAAATTATGAGGAATCAGAATAAGTAAGAATAACGGAATATTGATGTATACAAGAGCAGAAATATCAAATCGTAATCCTTCAAGAAAATTCAGTGGATGTACATTATTAAAACTAATCATATTATTCCAATAAAAGAATAATCTACTGCTAGAATAAATAATCAATAAATAGAAGATTCTTTTAAAATAAGTGCTTAAATAAACTGCTGATTTCATCTAACTACACCCACAATTTTTATCTCCACAATTAGGGTCCTTTTTTCTGAATTTCTTGTACAGAAAATAAACAGCTGCTCCCAAAATTAACCCTACAAAAAAATCTTGCCAATTCATCATTTAAATTTTTAACAAAGTAAAGAAAATATTAAGTAGTTTTGGCACCAAATTAAAATGAAAGATGCAATTTAATAGAAAATCTTTTTCAGATACTGAATTAATTGAATTGTATAAATCAATAATAAAGCCAAGATTAGTTGAGGAGAAGATGATGATTCTCCTTAGGCAAGGTAAAATTTCTAAATGGTTTTCAGGGATAGGGCAAGAAGCAATTTCAGTTGGAGTAACATCTGCACTGGATTTAGATGAATACATCTTGCCAATGCACAGGAATTTAGGTGTTTTTACTACTAAAAATGTGCCATTAAGCCGTTTGTTTTCTCAATTTCAAGGAAAAGCAAATGGCTTTACTAAAGGTAGAGATCGTTCTTTTCATTTTGGAACAAAAGAACATCATATTGTAGGAATGATTTCTCATTTAGGACCTCAGCTAGGAGTTGCTGATGGAATTGCATTAGCTAATAAATTAAAAGATAATAAGAAAACTACAGCTGTTTTTACTGGTGATGGGGGTGCTAGTGAAGGTGATTTTCATGAAGCGTTAAATGTTGCGGCTGTATGGGATTTACCAGTAATTTTTGTTATTGAAAATAATGGCTATGGTCTTTCAACACCAAGTTCTGAGCAATTTAGATGTAAGCAGTTTGCTGATAAAGGAATTGGTTATGGGATGGATGCTTATACGATTGATGGAAATAATATCTTGGAAGTTTATTCAGCTGTTAAGGATTTGAAAAAACAAATTGCTGAAACTCCAAAACCTATTATTTTGGAATGTATGAGTTTTAGGATGAGAGGGCATGAAGAGGCTTCAGGAACAAAATATGTACCAAAAGAGTTGATGGATTTGTGGGCTAAAAAAGATCCTGTTGAGAATTATGAAAACTTTTTGATACAAGAAAAATTAATTTCTCAAGAAGAAATTGATGTGCTAAAAAAAGAAATAAAAGCTGAAATAAATGCAGCTTGGGCTACTGCTGATAATGAACCTAGAATTGCATCAACTCCTGAAAAAGAAATTGCTGATATTTATAAAGATTTTAACCCTGAAATTATCAGTCCTTCAAAAAATAAAACTGAAAAAAGATTGATTGATGCCGTTTCTGATGGTTTAAGGCAGTCAATGCAAAAGCATGATAATCTGATTGTCATGGGGCAAGATATTGCTGATTATGGGGGTGTTTTTAAAATTACAGATGGGTTTATGAATGAGTTTGGAAAAGAACGAGTTCGTAATACTCCAATTTGTGAATCTGCAATTGTTAGTGCTGCACTTGGCTTGTCAATTAATGGATATAAGGCAGTAATGGAAATGCAATTTGCTGATTTTGTAACTTCAGGTTTTAATCCGATTATTAATAACTTGGCTAAAACCCATTACAGGTGGGGGGAGAATGCTGATGTAGTTGTCCGAATGCCAACTGGTGCCGGAGTTGGTGCTGGTCCATTTCACTCTCAATCCAATGAAGCTTGGTTTACGCATACTCCAGGTTTAAAAGTAGTTTATCCAGCATTTCCTGAGGATGCAAAAGGCTTATTAAATGCATCAATAAACGATCCAAATCCTGTAATGTATTTTGAGCATAAGGCACTCTACAGAAGTTTAAGCGGGAATGTTTGTGAGGATTATTTTACTACTGAAATAGGTAGGGCTAACCTTTTAAAAGACGGGAGTGATGTAAGTATTATTTCTTATGGAATGGGTGTGCATTGGGCTTTGGAGGTGCTTAAAAATAATCCTGATATTTCTGCTGATTTAGTTGATTTAAGAACGCTTGTTCCTTTAGATAAAGAAATGGTTTTAAATTCTGTAAAAAAGACTGGAAAAGCAATTATATTGCATGAGGATTGTATGATTGGAGGATTTGGTGCAGATTTAGCTTCAATAATTTCTGATGAATGTTTTGAGTATTTAGATGCTCCTGTAAGGCGCTCAGCATCAATGGATACGCCAGTTCCTTTTGCTTCAGATTTGGAAGATTCCTTCTTAGCGAAATCCCGTTTTGAATCACAATTAAAAGAGCTTTTAGCGTACTAATTCCTTCAGCTTGTTTATTTCAAGAGTGTTAGTTGGTAAAGATAACGAATTCTCAATTATTTCTTTCTCGTAATCCATTAGTCGCCAGCTTAGCGATATTGTTTGATTCTTTTCTGCAGGAAGTGTAATGGTAATCACATCCAAAGGAGAATTCAGCCAATCTTTTGAATAATTAATAAGCTTATCTCTCTCTAAATCTCTCATATTCCCCCAAGAACGATTAAAATCCAAAAAAGGGCTAATCAGAGAATGTAAGAAACTTTTTGATTCTTGCCGATTAATAACGGTAGTTCGCTCACCAGAACGAATTTGAAGCAAAATAATCCCACTAGTATTTTCCTTAATCCAATCCTTAAAGGTATGAATAAATTTAATACTCAAATCTGTTCCTAAATTATCTTTTAGTCCTGCATCCATTACCTCAAGCATTGGATTGCTTGGTAAATACACAACTGGAGAAATGTAAGGAAAAGTAGCATTCATTCTAAGTGCAGATATAAATTTTAGATTCTCTGCATCTTGATTTTTAAAAAGTCGTGAAAATTCAATTCCATCATAATATTTACTATTAGTTTTGTGCGACATATATGCAATTGGCTGTGATGAAATATTTAGCATATGCCCATCATTTATAATTGTAGGCGAGATTATCATCATTGGAATTTTAGAGTTTTTTTCAGGAGTAGAGTAATCACTTATTTTTTTATTCAGCACAGAATCTGTATTTTGTTGTAAAATATATTCAAAAGCAAAACCTCTATCTTTAGTGTGAGTGTACTTTCCATCATTGAATTTTTGTAATCGCATTAGTACATCATTTACCGTAATGGTAAACGAAATCGGATTTAGCATATCTTTCGAGATATTCTGATAGTGAATTCTACTTATTGTATCGCCTAAAAGTAAAAGCTCCCTATAATAAGCTGCACCAATCATCCCTCCAGATGAGCCAGTGATTAATTGGGTTTTTTTGAAGAAATTACCGTTTGTTTCTTGATTTAAAAAATTTAAAGTATGAAAGGTAAGATAAGAAGCACGCATTCCCCCTCCACTACAATTTATAAAAATCATTTTTGGTTTTCCTTCCTTTTTAGTTGTATTCTTTTCTTTCCATTTTTCTAGAATTTCTAAAGTGTTTTGTATATCATTTTTTATATTTTTCTCAGAAGAAATTTCTTGTAGTTTTTTAGTATTGTAAATTGCTTTTTCTGTGTTATAATTTAATCCGTAGGCATGATTTCTACTATTTAGTGGCTTAAAAGTAGTAAGAAAATTGATAAAAAAAGTTAAAATCATAAACGCTACAATTGACCATCCTCTAAACCAAGAATGAATTGCACTAACAATCATAAGTATCATAGAAAATAAAAGCATAATACTTGCAGCTGCAGGAATCATAAAAAAATCAGTATCTCTAAAAATTCCCAAAATAAGAATAATTGTAAAAATCCCTATTAAGTAAAATGCGGCATTGTGATGATGATGGTTTAAGACATCCATTATTGTTTCCAAACTGTAGTGAGATGATTTCCTGGCAAGTTTTATTTTGAAAGGATGATATAAATAACTTCTTACTTCTGTTTGTCTTGGATGAATTCCTTTTTCTATTTTTTTATAAGAAATAGATGGGGAAAAAAGTTTTCTTAACGGATTTTTGATTTTGTCTTTCGGAATTCCTAAAAACTTTTTAAAACTTTTATTGGTTCGATTAAAATAAAGTGCTGAGAAAACGATAAAAATACTATTTCCTAAAAGAAATGCTAAGAAATACAGAAATGTTGTGCCTATTGAAAAATGAGTATGATAATTGGCGCAAAATAGAAACAGTTTTATGCCAAAAACACTTAAAAAGATAACAGGAATAGTGCTGTTATTTACACAAAACTTAAAAAAAGCAGAGGATAGAGTTGCGATAAAGCGAAATCGATAACCCATAATTATATAGCTAGCAATATGAAATGCCATAATAAAAACTCCAACAGAAAGTCCCAATATAAAAAAGGATAAAAAACTAACTTTACCCATGTATTCAGGTGCTAAGAATAAATAAGGAATGCCATATTTCACGCCTAAATACTCAGTTGTAAAGCCAAAAAGAACCGTCCAAAATATAATAAAAAGATAATTTCTTTTGATGTGATACAAAAGAAGTTGAGCTGGAAAAAAATAAAATAACCTTTTCATAAATCTCTACCTTAGAGTGTCCTCAAATTTATACGAAAAAAACATAAAAAAGCTACTTATCTGATAAAGATTTTTATCTAAGAGTAAATATTACGATATTTGCAAACTTAATTAATACAAGAAGAATGAGAATAACAATAGTGGGCACAGGATATGTTGGCTTAGTTACAGGAGCTTGTTTTGCCGAAATGGGTAATAAAGTAATTTGTGTAGATAAGGATTTAAGTAAGATTGAGGGGTTAAAAAATGGTGAGATTCCTATCTATGAACCTGGATTAAAACCAATGGTTATAGAGAGTTATAAAAAAGGTGCACTCTCTTTTACTAACTCACTTTTTGATGCTTTATCAGAATCTGAAATTGTATTTATAGCAGTAGGCACTCCACAAGATGAAGATGGAAGTGCGGATTTATCACATGTAATAAATGTAGCAAACGAGATTGGAGAGAAAATGAAACAATCTATTATTGTGGTTGATAAATCTACTGTGCCAGTTGGTACTGCAGATAAAGTAAGAGCAACTATTCAGAATGCTTTAGATTCTAGAGGTGAAAAAATAGATTTTGATGTAGTTTCCAATCCTGAGTTTTTGAAAGAAGGTACTGCAATAAAGGATTTTATGCAGCCAGATAGGGTAGTAATTGGCTCTGAAAACCAGAATAGTATAAATGTTCTTAAAGAACTTTATAGACCTTTTACAATCAATAGGGAGAGATTTATAAATATGGATATAAAAAGTGCCGAAATGACCAAATATGCAGCTAATGCTTTTTTGGCAACAAAAATCAGTTTTATGAATGAAATGTCTAATATTTGCGAAAGAGTAGGTGCAGATGTAAATATGGTAAGAATGGGGATAGGGTCTGATAACAGAATTGGGTATAAATTTATTTATCCTGGATGTGGTTATGGAGGAAGCTGCTTTCCAAAAGATGTAAAAGCATTAGAGAAAACGGCAGAAGATTTTGGTTATACTGCTAATATTTTGAAAGCAGTAGAAAAAGTAAATGCTAATCAGAAAAGAGTATTACTAAAAAAAATAAAGAATAAGTTTGGAGAAAATTTGACTGGAAAATGTTTTGCTATTTGGGGCTTAAGTTTTAAACCAGGAACGGATGATATGAGAGAAGCTGCTTCAATTGTAATAATTAATGGGCTTATTGAGAAAGGGGCAACTATAAAAGCCTATGATCCAAAAGCCATGAAAGAGGCAAAAGAATATTATTTTAAAAATCAAAGCAATATATCGTATTGTGAAGATAAATATGATGCTTTAGCCCAGGCAGATGCCCTTGTACTTATTACAGAATGGAAAGAGTTTAGAAGTCCTGATTTTAGTAGAATAAGCTCTCTTTTAAATCAATGTATTATCTTTGACGGAAGAAATCAGTACGATAAACAAATGTTAAAAAAATATGGATATGAATATTATCAGATTGGAGTTAAGTAAAATTATAAAATATATAGGTGCTTTTTACCTTGTTTGTATTTTTTCTTCTTGTATTACTAACAAGGAATTAGAGTATTTTCGTACCCAAAGAGATGATGAATTGGTGGATTATAAGCAATACGATTATCGTTTGCAAATTAATGATTTACTATCTATTCAAATTAGTAGTGTGTCGGAAGATAAGTATGATTTTTTTAATAAAGAACAAACTGCAAATTCTCAGTTAATGGTTTACAATCCATACCTTTACGGTTACTTAATAGAAAAAGATAGTACGCTAGAACTCCCTATGATAGGAGAAGTTAATGCGGTAGGAAAAACTTTGCAGGAGCTTGAAGATCTTATTCAAAATAGTGCAATTGTCTATTTTAAAGCTCCTGTTGTAAAAGTAAATATTCTAAATTTTGAATTAGATATTTTAGGAGAGGTGAAAAGTCCTAATAGATATAGAATTATTAATCCAAAGATAAATATTTTAGATGCCATTGCTACTGCTGGAGATATTACAGAAATTGGCAATAGAAAAAAAGTAAAAGTTATTCGACTAACGGATAAGGATCCAAGAGTCTTTTATTTAGATTTAAGAGATAAGAATCTAGCATCAAATTCTGATTTCTTTCTCCAACCAAACGATATTGTGTATGTTCCACCCACTAACAAACGATTTTATGCTTTCAAGAACCTACCCTCTGTAATGTCGTTAGGGATTTCAGCATTTACTTTATATTTATTAATAAATAAGGATTAATTTTATATGTCAAAAAGAAAACAAGTAGATGAGATAATTGATGTTCGGTTTTTTGTATTTAAACTAATAAATAATTGGTTTTATTTTTTGATTAGTATATTATTTGCTATTGCTATCGCTTTTGGTGTAAATAGGTACTCTAAAGAAATATTTTTAGCAGAAACTACCCTGCTGATACAAGAAAAAACAAGCATGGCATCTACGGCTGCCGAGATGCTTTATGATAGTGGTTTACAGCAAAGCAAAATGGGATTGAAAAATGAGGAGATTATCTTAAAATCCTCTCCATTAATTTATGAAACAGTAAAAAATCTTGGTTTTGATGTGTCGTATTTTTTAATTGGAAAGATTAAAACTTCCGAAACCTTTGAGGATTTGCCTTTTAAGGTTGTAAACAAGAATCAATCTTCAATTTTACATGGAGAAAAGTTTACAGTAAGCGTGATAGATAAAAACTCATTTAAAATTTATGATGGAAAAAATGTAAAGGAAGGAACTTATTTATTTGGAGAGGACATTTCAATAAAAAAACATACAATAAAGATTATTTCACAAGTTGAAAATATAAAAGAAGGTTTACCAAACTATGTTGTTAGATTTTTAGGATTGAAAAGTGTAGTTTCTCAATATCAAAACAAGTTGATTATCAGCCAGCCAGAAAGAGAATCCACTATTCTTACATTATCAGTTTTTGATGCCAATCAGTATAAAGGGATTGCTTTTTTAAATAAACTTACTGAAAACTATATCAAAAAAGAAATAGATGAGAAGAACACTGTTTCAAGAAATACTATTGATTTTATTAATAATAAACTTACCGATATGAAGGATTCTTTATCGTTAATAGAATTATCCATCCAAGAATATAAAAATAAACATGAAATAACAGATATTAGCTTAAAAGCACAAAGTTTTTATGATAAACTTGCAGAACTGGGAAATGAGCAAACAAAATATAAGTTAAAAGAACAATACTATAAATATTTAATTAGAACTATTAACGAAAAGCAAAACCTTGAGAAAATAATAAGTCCATCTATTTATGGAATTACTGATGCTTCATTAAATGAGCTTATCAATCAGTTAGTGTCTTTCCAAATTCAAAAAGAGGTGATAAAAGAAGAAGGTCAAGTAAAAAACCCTGCCGTTTCCAGGTTTACAAGCAATATCAATCAACTTATTCTAAAAATTAAAGAGTCAGTTGATAATAATTTAGAAGCAAATAAATATTTGATAGAAGATGTAAATAAAAGAATTGCACTTATAGAAGCTTCTTTAAGTAATCTGCCTCAGGAAGAAAGAGAATTAATGAGTATCCAACGCCTACATGATATTAGCGAGAAAATGTATATGTTTTTATTGCAAAAAAGAGCAGAAGCAGGAATTTCAGAATCTTCCAATATTGCAGATAGTAGAGTAATTGAACCTGCAACTTTCAGAAATAGACCTCCTGTTTCTCCTAAAAAATCAAGAAACTACTTAATTGCTCTAATATCTGGTTTTCTACTTCCTTTAGTTATAATGTTTTTGATTGATTTATTTAATGATACAGTTGTATCTCGATTAGATTTAGAGAGAGTAACTGCTATTCCATTACTTGGAATAATTGGTAGGAATTATAGTGAAAACTCACTCATAAATAAACAAAACCCTAAATCAACTGTTACTGAGGGGTTTAGAGCTTTGCGTTCAAATATAGGTTTTTTAGATATAAAAAATGAGAAAAAAGTGTATTTAATAACTTCTTCTGTTGGTGGTGAAGGAAAAACATTTATAGCCTCTAATCTAGCTATTATTTTTGCTAATTCTGGCAAGAAAACTTTATTATTAGGTGCTGATTTAAGAAAACCTAAGATTTTTACAGATTTTTATAGTCCTAATGAAATAGGGGTAGTAAACTATCTAAAGGATGAAAAGCAAATTTCGGATATAATTATTAATACCGATATTGATAATTTAGATATAATAACTTCAGGTCCTATCCCTTCAAATCCTGCAGAATTGTTAGTGAAAGAATCATTTGAGATATTGTTAAATGAGTTGAAAAAAATATATGATATAATAATTCTGGATTCTCCACCACTTGGATTGGTTGCTGATGCACTACTTCTTTCAAATCATGCTGATTTAACTTTATTTGTTGTACGGCAAAACTTTACAAAAAAAGGATTACTACCTTACATTGATGAGCTAAGTAGAAAAGATAGAGTGAAAAATGTGCAATTAGTATTTAATGATGTAAAAGCAGGAAGTGGAGTATATGGGTATAGTAATTATTCTTACGGTTATGGATACGGCTATGGCTATGGCTATGGATATGGTTATGGAGGAAATACTTCTGAAGATTATTTAGAGCAAGAATCATCTTCTTAATCAATAAGCATTTAAAACAAAAAATAAACCCCAAAAACAAAAATAATGATAACAAATTACCAAAACCCAAATGTTGCTGCTGAAATATGTGGAAATCATATGGGAAGTTTAGAAATTGCAAAGCAAATGATTAAAGTTGCTGCTGAGGGAGGAATTACTGTAGCAAAGTTTCAAAAAAGAAACAATAAAGAGTTTCTGACAGAAGAACAATACAATGCTCCTCACCCAAATAAAATGCATTCATTTGGTGAGCCCTATGGAGAACATAGAGAATTTATAGAGTTCAGTATTCAAGAACATGGCGAATTAAAGGAATATGCTGAGAGCTTAGGGATTATGTATTCCTCATCAACTTTTGATGTTACTTCTGCAAAAGAAATAATAACATTAAATCCTGAATACATTAAGGTGCCTTCAGCTTGTAATAATCATTTTGCAATGCTAAGAATATTAAGAGATGAGTATAGTGGAGGCGTGCATATATCATTTGGAATGACCACAAAACAGCAAGAAGAGGAAATTGTACAGTTTTTTGAAAAAACAAATCAAGCCAAAAGATTAGTGATTTATGCCTGTACATCTGGCTACCCTGTTCCTTTTAAGGATGTTTGTCTTTTAGAGATTGTTAGGTTAAGAGAAACTTTTAGTAATAGAGTAGATAAGATTGGTTTTTCAGGTCATCATCATGGTATTGCAGTAGATGTTGCAGCATATACTTTAGGGGCAGAATGGTTCGAAAGACATTTTACATTAGATAGAACTTGGAAGGGAACTGATCAAGTTTTTTCTTTAGAACCAACTGGAATGAGAAAGTTAGCTAGAGACTTAAGAGCTACTCAAACGGCATTAACCTTCAAAAAAGAGGATATTTTGGATATTGAGAAACCAAAAGGAGGTTATGAAAAATACAAATCAGAATGAGTGTAATAGCGTTTATTCCTCTAAGAGGGGGTAGTAAATCTATCCCTGGAAAAAATATAAAGGTATTTTGTGGTAAACCATTAATCTATTGGAACTTAATAGCCCTTGAGAACACAAGTATGGTAGATCAAGTAGTGGTAGCAACTGATTGTGTTAACATTCGTAAAACGGTAGAATCTTTTAGGTTTTCTAAAGTAAAAGTATACATTAGGAGTGATGAAAATGCACAAGATTACTCCACTTCCGAATCTATAATGTTAGAGTACATTCATCATGCAGCCTTATCTCCCTCAGATATTTTTATGCTTGTACAAGCTACCTCTCCATTTACAAAGGCGAAAGATTTTAATAATGGACTAAAATTAATGAGTAAGCATGATACGGTTTTTTCTTGTGCTAAAATAAAACGCTTTATTTGGGAGAAAAACGGAACGCCTCTAAATTATAATCATAATGCACGCCCAAGAAGACAAGATTTTGAGGGTACTTTTATGGAAAATGGGGCTTTTTGTATTAGCTCTGTTGCCGATATTATTAAGCATAATAACAGGATCTCAGGAAATATTGGTATTTGCGAAATGCCAGAATATACTTTTGTTGAAATTGATGAAGTAGAAGATTGGATTATGGCAGAGCAATTGTTTTTAAAAAATAATATCAAAGAAAATGCAAATGATTTTAGTAAAATAAAAATTTTCTTGTCTGATGTAGATGGAGTTTTAACTGATGCAGGAATGTACTATTCTGAAAATGGAGATGAATTAAAAAAGTTTTGTACTTATGATGGAATGGGGTTTAATCTTTTGCAGAAATCAGATGTAAAAGTTGGCATTCTTACCACTGAAGATAGAGAATTGAACAGAAAACGAGCAAATAAGCTAAATTTAGATTTTGATTTTCATGGAGCAAAAGATAAACTTCAAATTGTAAAGGACTTGTGCAAAAAGGAAAATGTAACTATAAATGAAGTTGCTTATGTTGGAGATGATGTGAATTGTTTTAGTTTGCTTTCAAATGTTGGGATTGCTGCTTGCCCAAATAATGCAGTAAGTAAAATAAAAGCTATTCCCAATATAATTCAATTACAAAAAGCAGGAGGTGAGGGAGCTGTACGGGAATTTGCTGAAATGATTTTAAAAATATGAAATGGTGGAGAAATATTAAGGATGTAATTCTTTCTTTTTATTATCCCTCAGGGCAATTTTTTTTAGTTTCTTATCCAAACTCAGGGCGTACTTGGCTTATGCACATGGTAAAAAAAATCCTAAAAGAAGTTGGTAAAGAAGATTTATATATTGAAGATACGCATGATTGTAGCGAGATTATTATAGAAGATGGAACTCGGCAAGACCCACACTTAATTTTTAAATTTACAGATCGATTTCGCTATTCAAGGGCAAGAGTTATTTTTTTAGCTAGAGACCCTAGAGACATTGTGGTATCCAACTTTCATCAAGTTACAAAACGAGCAAAAAACCCTTTTAAATTTGCTTCCAAATCAGAATTTATTCAGCATAATGTTTATGGTTTTAACCGCATTATTCATTTCTTTAATTTATGGTTTGCTAATAAAAACAAACCAAAAAAGTTCTTACTTATTAAATATGAAAATTTACTAGATGGAACTAGAGACCTTAAACAAATGATAGAATTTCTGGATATTGAAATCTCAGATGAAATTATTGAAAGAATTTATAATGAAAGTTCTGCAGAGAAAATGAGGAAAAAAGAACTGAAAAACCAATTAGAAGGATTTAGTAATTTTGGAAAAGATGCAAATCAATTAAAGGTTAGAAAGGCAAAAAAAGGTTCATATCTTACTGAGCTTTTAGCTGAAGATATTGCGTTTTGTAACAATCAGATGAAAAAATTAGAAAGGTATTTTGGCTATCAAATATGAAAAAACTGTATTATTTTATAAACTCATTTTTCTTTTTTGTTAGGAATGTATTTATCAAAAATACATATCAAATTATATTTTATGCTCCTAGTCATTTTAATAGAACAGAAGGTGCAGAAAATCCTTTTTTTAATGGGCTATTAGAAATTTGTAATGACTGTAATATTAGTTATTTGTACTTTGAAGAACCAGATATTTACACTAATCAAAAAAGATCAAGTTCAGCAATTCCTTTTGATTTTATTTATTATTTAATTATTTTCTTACGCAAGTTTATGGGCTCTGAGATGTCATTTGTTGAGAAAGATAAAAAGATAGGTAGATTTCTAAAAAAAATATTTTTTAGGAAATTAAGTTTTGAAAATTATATTACAATTTCTCAAAGTATGCTCAGTTTTTTTAATGGAGTTGATTCAAATGCAAAATTATTTGATTTACAACATGGAACAATTCATGCAGATAAGGAAAATTATCTTGTAGATGGAAAAGTTGCCGAAAATTTAAAAGAGAATAATTCGCACCTTTTATTAAGTGGAAATGCTTACAAAGAGCTACTAACGAAAAACGAAAATGGTAATTATTTTCAAAATCATATAGAAGTAATAGGCACATCAACATTTGCTGAAGTTAAAGAAAAATCAGTTAAAATAAATAAAAATGTTTTGGTTTCATTACAATTTACTCATGACCATTCTGATATAGAAAATCAGCAAATTGCAGATAGTTTAGAGCAACTAATAAAAAAGGAAGATACCTTTCATTTTTATTTAAGAAATCACCCCAGATTTAATAATGAAATTGATTTAAATAGATTTCTATCTCTACCAAATGTTTCGTTAATTTCAGGGAAATTGCAAGAGAATTTTTCTAAATGTTCGCTCCACCTCACTTCATATTCAACCACAGCTTTTGAAGCTGCACTGCAAGGAATCCCATCTTGTTTCTTACCCATAAAATCCAAGAAGTTTGATATTTTTAATTCACAATACAGTTATCCTTTTTATAATTTATCACTAACAGAGTTACATACTAATTATCCGGATTTTTATAATCAGGTAAAAAGCTGGGCAAACAATTTTTATCAACCACTAAATGAAAATAATTTTTTAGCATCTTTACAAAATGCAAAACAAGAAGACTAAAATATTTCTAGGAGCTTACCTGAATTATACCAATGCTCAGAATTTGAATTGTTTGGCGCTTGCAAAAAATTTGAATAAAGAAAAATTTGAAGTGTATGCTCTTACATGTCATTTTGGCGATAAAATAGAAATTGATGTAAACTTATTTAATTGTTTTAAACCATTTATAATATCTCGAATTTTTGGTCTTATCTGGGGAATTTTTAAATGTGATGTTGCCTATTTACCTAATCATTATATTCCTAATTGGGTTTTGCGGTTGGCTAAAGTTTTAGGCAAAAAAACTTTTACCACTATAGAAGCAAATATGTGCGATAGATCTAAGAGAAATATCTTAGATTATCTGGGTGGTGAGCAGAGTTTTAAAAAACATTTTAATTTAATTCCTAATATATTTGGAATTACTAAGGATATTATTTCAAAAGCTAATTGTGGTGTACAATTAGAAAAAAAACCACTTTATCTTGGTGTTGATTGCACTAATTTCACCCCAAAAGTAAAACAAAAATTAAATAATATAGTATATGTTGGTCGTTTAGTAAAAAGTAAAGATGTTATAGAAATTTTGTCTTTGGCGGATATTTTTTCTAATATAAACTTTCATCTTGTTGGACAGGGTAATTTAAGAACTGAACTATTAAAAAAGGCCACTACTAATGTGAAGTTTTATGGCTTACTTAATCATAATGAATTAAATGATTTATTCTTAGAAATGGATTTACATTTTCTTCCTTCAAAATCAGAAGGGTTTCCTAAGGTTATTTTGGAAACTGCAGCAGCAGGAATTCCTTCAATAGTTTATGCTGATTATGGTGCAAAAGAGTGGATTTCTCATTCGAATAATGGATTTGTAATAAATGAGTTTGAGCAAATAGTTGAGATAGTAAAAGAGTTGCAAAAAAACAAGAATTTACTTAAAGAAAACTCAAAAGCTGCCATACTATTATCTGAAAAATTTGATTGGAGAATAATGATAAAAGATTGGGAAAATCAAATCTTGAATCTGAAATAATAAATGAGCGAACAAAAAAACACATATCTTGTTATTACACCATTTTTTCCTTCTTACGAAAATCATAATGGGAGTTATGTTTTTGACCAGATAAAAGAAATAAAAAAACAAACTAGTTTTAATATAGAGATTATAAAAGTAGTTTCATTATTTTCCTCTGAAAAAGATTATGAATTTCAAGGGTTTCAAGTTAAGATATTTAAAACTTTTGATTTTCCTTTTTTTATTTTTCCGGGGGCTTTTAGTTTTATTAATAAAAAAAGAATTGTATCTTTTTTAAAATTTAAAACCATTAAAAATATTGCGTTTGTTCATGCACATGTTACTTATCCTTGTGCCTATTTAGCAAATTCAATTAGTTCAAAGTTAAAAATTAAAACTTTTATTCAACATCATGGCTTAGATGTACTTCAATTATTAAATGGAAGAAATTATTTTTTAAGAAAAATATGGAAGAAATATTTTATTAGAAAGAGTATTTCTCAATTAAATAATATTGATGTAAATATTGGTGTTTCTAATAAAGTGCTTAATGAGTTACAACAGTTTGATAGTTACAACCCTATATCAGAATATGTACTTTATAATGGAGTGGATATTTCAAAATTTTTTCCTAAAAAAAGGCAAGAAAGCAATAGTTTTAAAATTGGCTGTGTTGCAAATTTTTGGAAAATAAAAGATCATATTTTATTAATAAAAGCAGTAGAAATCTTAGCAGCAGAGGGTTTAGATATTAAGCTAAGATTGATAGGAACAGGACCTACCTTCTCTAAGTGCTTTAATTATGTGAAAAATAATAATTTACAGCAGAGTATTACTTTTGAAAAGGAAAGAAGCCATGAAGGATTAAATGATTTTTACAATGAGATTGATTTGTTTGTTTTACCATCTTATTATGAAGCTTTGGGCTGTGTTTATTTAGAATCTTGGGCTACTAATACCCCTTTTATTGCTGTGCAAGGGCAAGGGATTGCAGAATTAGCCCCTGATAAAAAGAATATGCTTTTTGAAAAGAAAAACCTCAATTCATTGATAGAAAAAATTAAGTATTTTACAAAAAACAAGATTCAAATTAAGTTTGATGAGAATTTGAAAATAGAAAATACTATTAGTGATTTTCTAAAATTAGAACAGTTTAAAAGTAATGATTAGAAATGTGATAAATAAAATAAAGGAAAGGAGATTTGCAAAATCACAAGCATTTTTACTTGATCAAGAGGGTAGTTTGCTTAACGCTTTTTATAAATCAAAAACTATTTTTATTCATATTCCTAAAACGGCAGGAACTTCATTAGTAAAAGCAGTTTTTGGTAATGTTAAAGGTGGAGGGCATAGAAAATGTTCTTTTTACAAATATATTTTAGCCGAAAATTTTGATGAGTATTTTAAATTTTGCTTTGTTAGAAACCCTTATAATAGATTATTCTCATCTTATAAATTTTTAGAAAAAGGTGGAATGAATATTCATGATAAAAGAGCGTTAGAAATATATTTAAGAAAATATAAGGATTTTGAAGATTTTGTACTAAATGGGTTAAATAAAAAAATAATGTTTGAGATTATGCATTTTATTCCTCAAACAGAATTTATTTGTGATAAGAACGGTAAGCTGCTTGTCGATTTTGTAGGTAGATTTGAGAATTTAGAAAAAGATATAGAAATTTTATCAGGTTTATTACAGAAAAAGATAGATTTACCACATCTAAATAAAAACAAAAACAAACAAATACAGGGTGTTTACACCATGAAGATGAAAGAAAAAGTAAAAAAACTGTATGCAAAAGATTTTGAGATTTTAGATTATTCAAAAGAATGTTAAAGCTAATTATAAAACAAACTAATTGGGGGATTGCAGGAGCAGTTTTCGGCTTTTCTATTGGCTTTTTTGTAAAGATATATCTGATTGATATTGTAGGGCTTTCGGCTTGGGGAAAGTATGTTTCTGCTCATACTTTTGCAACAGCTGCTGATGCTTTTCTATCTATAGGAATACCTTTTGTTTTAATTAAGTTTATTCCAAATTATCTAGAATCTAATAAAGAAAAGGCAAATCAGCTTATTAGAAAATGTTTGCGATATGCTACTAAAATATCAATTACTTTTCTTATTTTAATGTATTTTCTAGCTCCTTTTTTTGACAACTATATTTATAAAGAAATAGATAGTTTTTCTTTAATTTTATTATTGGTGTCAATTCACGCTCCAATTTCTATTTTTACAGGGATAATCACTTCTTTATATCGCTCGGTTTTTAAAATAAAAGAAATAATAATTTATAGCACTTTTGTGGCTGTACCAATAAGGGCTTTGCTTACTTTTTTTATTTTCAAATACACAAATAACATTATATATTTTGTAGGAATTGAATTATTTACAACAAGTTTAACAATGTTTTTGTTGTATTATTTCTTCAGTAAAAATGAAATGAATTTCACCTTAATAAAGTCAGAAGAAAAACAGAAAACAGAAGATAATGTAATCCAGTACGGAAAAAATATATATGCAAACTCAGTAGTGGTTTTTTTCGCAACACAATCATTGAGTTTGATATTAAGCATTATGCTTCCACCCAAACAAATAGGTATATATAGTATTTTATTAACTATTACAGGAATATCAATGTTTTTAATCATGAATCTTAATAAAATATTTGCTCCTGCTATTGCTAAACTGTATGAAGAAAATAATATATCTGAGCTTAATGTTCTTTACAAAAAAACAACTTTTATTGTTAACTTACTTACCGTTCCATTCTCCATTCTTATCATTATTTTTGCTAAGGATATTTTAAGTTTGTATGATAAAAGTGGAGAATTAGATAATTATGTAGTGTATTTATATGTGTTAATGGGTGCTAGAATTATTTCTCTATTAGCCGGTAGTTCTGGTACATTTATGATTATGGCTGGCCTAGAGAAAAGAGAACTGCAGATACAAAGTGTAAAGGCAATTCTAATTACTGTTTTGGCTTTGCTTTTTACTAATAAATTCGGATTGTCAGCAATAGTGTCCTTATTTATTTTTTTTATGTTTTTTGTTAATGTGCTACAGCTTATTTTTATTAAAAAACATATAAACATTAGCCCCTTTAGTAATGATTTATATTTACTTATTTTAATATCAATTCCATTAGGGTATTTTGCAATTTCTTACAATTTTGACTTTCGTCTTTATCATTATTTTTTAATTCCCATTTTTGTGTATTTGCTTTATGGAGTTGTGTTTATAAAGCAAATAATAGCTGCTTATAAAGAAAATAAAAATGATTAAGTGGTTATTCAAATATGGTGTTGTTATTTACTTGTTAAATACAATATTATTATCTATCCAATTAACTTTTAGTATTGGGTATAATATTTTTTTGGGGATAATGGGGATATATATTATTCTACTTTTGATAAATCCAAAGCAAGTAAAATTGGTATTGCTAAATAAATCTTTTAATTTTTTATTATTTTTAACTGTTTTAAATTTTTTGTATTGGATTTTATTTGATGATATTACAAATGTCGAATCCTTAAAATATTTATTTGCTAGGGCTATTCAATTTTCTATTATTCCACTATCTATTTATCATAATTTTGAGTATTATAAAGATAAGTTTTTTACCCATCTTATTTATATCGTATTTTTCATAATAGTTGCCGGATTATTTATAAATCCTTATCTTTTTGCTGGAAGATATGGAGGGCTTATTTGGAATCCAAATATGTTAGCTTCATTTACTACAATCGGCTTTGCAATGCTATTTCTAAAAAGTGAAGAAAAAACAAACTTTGAATATTTTTTACTCTTTTTGTTTTTATTGATTTCATTAGCAACAGGGTCTAGAGGTGTTTTAGTAGGGATTTCTTTAGTTTTTGTATTAAGGTATGGTTTCTCAAGTCGAAATGTGATTTATGCTATTTTAAGTATAATCTTATACTTTTTAGTAATTAACTTAAATTTTGATACGAGTTTAAATCGTTTTAGTACTCAAAACTTAATGAATGATAGAACCTTGCAATATTATTATGCGTTTGAGACCTTTTTGCAAAAACCATTCTCTGGATGGGGGCTTGATAAATATGCTTTTATTGATAAAAACTTAGTGCCTCATCATTTAAAAGGATATATTATTTCTGCTCATAATGGATATTTGGCAGTAATTGTTCAGTATGGCTTGATTTTTTCTGCTCTATTCTTTTTTATAGTTTTTAATAAAGCATCCTCAGTATTGTATTATTTTAGGAAACCAAAAGTAGGATATACTGTCATTTACTCTTTTTTGATAATTTATACATTATTAGCTTCAATTTACGAAACGCTTATGACGGGTATAAATGATTTTCACACTATAATGTTTTGGTTTGCTTTGGCTGTTCTTTCTTATTCAAAAATATCATCATCTAATGCAAATTAATGTTATTAAAAATATCAATGACTTTAATGCTATAAAACCCCAATGGGATGATTTATATTCCTCAAGTAATTTTACAGTTTTTCAGTCATTTGAGTTTAATTATTATGCTTGGAAAAATGAACTAAGCACAATAAAAAATACTAAACTAGCTATAGTTGTAGTAAAGAAAAAAGATAAATTAAAATCTATTTTTCCTTTTTATATTGATAATAAAAAACAACTAAGGTTTATTAATGATATTCATTCAGATTTTTGCGATTATATCTCAATTGAAAAAATTGATTTGAATTTGATCTTTAAATATTTGCAGAATGAACTCTCTTTCAATGTGATACAGCTTATAAATTTGAAAGCAAATTCTTTAATGTATTCTAATTTTGAGAAAAACCAACCGCTTATTCTTTCACAGCCATTGGAGAAGTACTCAGTTGTTCATTTAAGCAAAGGAGTATTCCCTGAAAATTATCAAGAATTAAAATCTAAACAAAAAACGGGGTTTAGAAGGGTGCATAAGAAGAACAAAAATAAAACTCACCTTATTTTAAAGGTTGCTCAAGCTCCTTTTCCAAAAGAAGATATAATTCTATTAAAACAAAATATGATTTCTTTAGGATTCAGAAATAAGAATTTCCTTCCAGAAAACCAAATAAATCTTATTGAGAATTTATATAATTCAAAGAAGATAATGATTAGTGTTATAAAAAGTACTAATAAAATAAACGCTATTTCTTTAGTATTAGAAAAAGAAAATGAATATCTGTTTTGGATTGATATGTTTGATGATAGTAAAATGGTGAATATTTTTAATTATATTTCATTAATGCAAAAACTTTCGGCAATGAATCCAGTTGTAATGAATTTAGGGAGAGGCTTATATAATTACAAAACATCTAACTTCAAACCTTCTATCAAGCAGCTGTTTGCTATTTACATTTTCTCTAATAAATTAGAGAAAATAAAATTTCAACTTAGAAATAGAATAATAGCTATTCTAAAACCAATTTACAAGAAAATAAAAGGATGAAAGTATTTGCCTATTTTGTAGAACCAGCTTCTTATAGCATTGATCTGATTAGAAATATACACCAGGAAAAATCCATTTTGTTTTGTTTTATAAAGGGTAAAACTAAAGCCAAATCATCTGAAAATATTGATGCTATATATTTATCAGAACTTTCTAATTTTGCTAAAATTCGATTTGTTTTTAACATTTGGAAATCTAATGATTTAATAATTGTGAATGGCTATAATAATTATGTTTTTATCTTCACTTTCTTATTCAATCTACTTTCTTTTAGAAAAAGGTTCTTAGCTACCGAATCAGATACTAAATTAAGAGTTCCTAGAAATGCTTTTAGAAGATTGTTTAAAAGTATTTATCTGAGTATTATTTTTCAAAATAAAAGCGTTTTAGGCTTTGCAGGAGGAAGCAAAACTCATAAAGATTTATTTCGTCATTATGGCATGGCTGAAAAACGAATTTTCTTAATGCCAATGGTGGTTGATAATCAGAAATATTATCACATTCACAAAAATCCTAATACTGTTACTTTTTTGTTTGTAGGAAGATTACTGAAAACTAAAAATGTAGATGTTTTATGTGAGAAATTTATAAGTAACTTTTCTGATAAAAAGACAAAACTAATTATAGTAGGGGCAGGAGATGGCTTAAGCAAACTAGAGAAAAAGTTTCCTCAAAAAAAGATTGAATTTAAAGGTGAAGTTTTTGGTGATGATTTGATAAAAATATATCAAAACTCATCTGTTTTAGTTTTTCCTTCTACATGGGAGCAATGGGGATTGGTTGTAAATGAGGCATTGGCATCTTCATTGCCTGTAATTGCTCATAAAGAAGTTGGTTCTATACATGATTTGATAATTGGTAAAGAAACAGGATTTGTTATTGAAAATTGGGAAGAGTTAGAAGAAAAAATGTTAGAATTATTTTACAATAAAGAGTTATGTAATCAATTCTCAGAAAATGCAGTAGATTTGATGAAAAATAATTGGAATTATGATTTGTATAACAAATGCTTAAATAAAGCAATTGAAAAAGTAAAATCATGGCAGTAAGCACTCAAATTAAAATAATCCTTATCCGTTTTGCTTCTATGTTTTGTTGTAGTAAAAAAAGTAAAGCAATTTTTTATCATGATATTCATTCTGATCAAAGGTTTACTAATATGTCAACTTCTGTAGAGTTGTTTAAAAAACATATCCAAATTATAAGAGAAAGTGGGCACGAAATTGTTTCCAAAATAAGCAAAGAAACAGGGCAAATCGAGATTTCATTTGATGATGCATATTTAGGTTTGTATTGTAATTTTAATGTGATTAAAGAATTAGATATCCCAATTCAATTATTTGTTGTTTCATCCTTTTTAGAGAAAGATAATCACATTAATAAAACACAACTTTTGGAACTTAATAAATCAGACTTAATTACGATTTCTTCTCATACGAATTCGCATAAAATATTGAGTGAAATTGATGCTGAAACTTGTCGTTTTGAATTGACTGAATCAAAGAAAGGATTGGAAGAATTGCTAGATACTGAAGTAAATTCTCTTTGTTTCCCTGAAGGAAAGTTTAACAATCAAACTATTAAAATAGCTAATGAAGTGGGTTATGAAAAAAAATACTCATCATTACCTGGATTTTATTTTGATGAATTTACACAAGGCGTGAAGAAAAGAAGCTTAGTACAATTTGCTAGAGAAAAAGAGTTTAAGGCAATCTTAAAAGGTGGGGATCATATTTTATCTTTATGGTATAAATTAAAACATTTTAAATGATGAGAATTTGTTTAGTGTCATCTTCATTTTATCCAGCTACCTTTTATGGTGGCCCTATTTCTGCTACTTGGGATTTATCAAAAGAAATAGCTCGTAATAATATTGAAGTTTATGTATCTACAACAAATGCAAATGGCTTTAAGCAGCTTAATGTAAATACCAATAAATTTATCAAGAAAAAAGAAAACCTCCAAGTTAAATATTACAATGAACAAATAATCAATAAATTTTCTATCGCTTTTATCTTTGGAATATGGAGCGATCTCAAAAAAGCAAATATAGTTTATATCCAGTATTTATTTCATTATACTGTTTTATTTTCTTTAGTATTTAGTGCTATTCAAAACAAGAGAATTATTATATGTCCTAGAGGAAGCTTCTCTCAATTTACTTTATCAAATAAATTAGCATTTATCAAATCAATTTGGATTACAATTTTTATTAAACCATTTATCAAGAATACAAAATGGCAAGCATCATCCTATTTAGAAAAAGCGGATATTAAAAGAGAATTTCCTAAAGCAAAAATTACTATTGTTAATGATGGTGTTGATTTTAATGCTTTTCAGGATGCAGTAATTCTACCAAAAACCGATTTAGTAAATAAATATACCAATAAATCATTTGATAAAGTTTCTACTGTTTTTTTCTCTATGGGAAGATTGCATAAAATAAAAGGATTTGATGTGATTATTGATGCCTTTGCTTTATTTCTGAAAGAGCATCCTAATTCAAAGCTCCTTATTGCAGGTGCAGATGATGGTGTACAGTTAGAATTAGAAAACCAAATTAAAAAATTAGATTTATCAGAGTCTGTTTTTTTGATTGGAATGGTAAATCATGAGCAAAAATGCGAATTACTAAGTAGCTGTACTGCATTTGCTTTAGCATCAGAATTTGAAAGCTTTGGAATTGTAATTGCTGAAGCATTAGCTTGTGGATGCCCTGTTATAGCATCTAACAAAACTCCTTGGAAGGAGCTTGAAATAAATAATTGTGGTATTTTAGCAGAAAACCAAAAGAGGGATTTCTATAAAGCATTTATAAGGATAATTGCTAAAAAGTATAATAAAAATCAGATAAAGGAGTATGTGAAAAGTAGATATGATTTGAAAATTATTACTAAAGGGTTTATAAATATTTTTAAATGAAAACAGATTTATCAAAATATAATAATGATTGGTATAAGGCAGGAAACAAAATAAAAAGAGTTCTTTGGTATTTTATAAATATTGCCTTTTTCCAGTGTAAATTAAATCTTTTTAATGGTATTAAAGTTATATTGCTTAGGATGTTTGGAACAAAAATAGGGAAAGGTGTAGTGATAAAACCAGGAGTAAATATTAAATGCCCATGGAGATTAGAAATAGGAGATAATGTGTGGATAGGAGAGGATGTTTGGATTGATAATGTAGACAAAGTAGTTATAGGTAATAATGTGTGTATTTCTCAAGGAGCTTTGTTGCTTTGTGCAAATCATAATTATAAAAAACCAAATTTTGACTTATTACTTGGGAAGATAATTTTAAAAGAGGGCGTTTGGATTGGAGCAAAAGCAATAGTAACCCAAAATGTTACTTGTTATTCGCACGCTATATTATCTGTTGGCTCAGTAGCATCTTCTAATTTACAAGAGTATTCAATTTATAAAGGAATCCCTGCCATAAAAATTAGAGAAAGAAAAATTGATGAATTACAACCCTAAAATATCAATTATTACAGTTTGTTTTAATAGCCAAAACACCTTAAGACAAACTATTGAAAGTGTTAACTCTCAGGATTATAACAATATTGAATACATTATTATTGATGGAGAATCAACCGATAATACATTAAAAATTATTCAAGAGTGTGATGAAATGATTGATTATTTCGTTTCAGAGAAAGATAATGGAATTTATGATGCTATGAATAAAGGAATAAAAGCTGCTACAGGTAATATTATTGGAATTTTAAATTCTGATGATTTTTATAATTCAACTAAAGTAATTAGTGATGTAGTAAGTGCGTTTGTAGAACATCAGTGCGACAGTGTATATGGGGATTTAGTATATGTAAAAGAGAAGAATACTAAAAAAATTGTTCGTTATTGGCAATCAGGTGAATTTACTATCAAAAAGCTAAAACAAGGATGGATGTTGCCTCACCCTACATTTTTTGTAAGAAAATTTATGTACGATAAATTTGGGCTTTATGATGAAAAGCTAAAAAATGCTGCTGATTATGAAATGATACTAAGATTATTATATAAGCATAATATTTCAGTCAGTTATTTACCAAAAACACTTGTTAGAATGAGGCAAGGTGGCCAAAGTAATTTATCTATATCCAACAGGCTAAAAGCAAATAAAGAAGATAGTACAGCTTGGACAAAAAACCAATTAAATAAGCCAATACTAATTAGATTTAAGAAACCATTATTAAAAATTAAGCAGTTTTTTAAAAGACCAACAAATGAACAAAACTGATAATATATATATTGCTGGACACAATGGAATGGTTGGTTCGGCTATTGTTCGTAAGTTGAAATCAGAAGGTTTTTGTAATTTAATTACTAGAAACTCTAATGAGCTAGATTTAAGAAATCAAAATGCAGTTAATCAGTTTTTTAAAAAAGAAAAACCAGATTTTGTTTTTCTAGCGGCAGCAAAAGTAGGAGGGATTCTTGCCAATAATACTTTTAGGGCAGAGTTTTTATATGATAATTTGATGATTGAAGCAAATATTATCAATTCTGCTTATCAAAATAAGGTAGAGAAGTTATTGTTTTTAGGAAGCTCTTGTATTTATCCGAAAATGGCAAAGCAGCCAATGAAAGAGGATGCTCTTTTATCTGGTTTTTTAGAGCAAACTAATGAGCCCTATGCCATTGCTAAAATTGCAGGAATAAAACTTTGTGAAACTTACCATGAGCAATACGGATGTAATTTTATTTCTGCTATGCCGACTAATTTGTACGGTCCAAATGATAATTACGATTTAAAAAACTCACATATTATTCCAGCACTGTTAAGGAAGTTCTTTGAGGCAAAAAAACAAAATTTACAAGAGGTAGAGGTGTGGGGAGATGGCTCTCCTGTTAGAGAGTTTTTACATGTTGATGATTGTGCAGATGCCTGTGTTTTCTTAATGAAAAATTATGATGAAAATCAATTTGTAAATGTTGGAAGTGGAGAGGAAAAAAGTATAAAAGAGGTTGCAGAAATTATCAAGCAAAAGATTGGCTTTCAAGGGGATATTAAGTACAATTCTTTATATCCAAACGGTACTCCTAGGAAATTAATGGATGTTTCGAAAATTCATAAGTTGGGCTGGAAACATCAAATATCTTTTCAAAAGGGGATTGACAAAACAATTGCTATTCTGGAAGAAGAACTTCAAAAATTTCAATAAAATTTGAGAATTCTAATAGTTGATAATTACGATTCTTTTACGCACAATCTTTTTCATTATGTAAAACAGTTTGAAGATGATGTTGATGTAATAAAGAATGATAAAATTTCACTATCAAAAGTTGATAGATACGATAAAATAATTCTCTCTCCAGGCCCTGGGCTGCCTGATGAACATAAAAATTTAAAAGAAATTATCAAGCAATTTTCCTCTGTTAAAAGCATTTTAGGGGTTTGTTTAGGTCATCAGGCAATTGGCGAATATTTTGGAGCAAAACTTATAAATTTAAAGGAGGTAATGCATGGTGTTTCTTCCAAAATTATTTTAACAAAAGACGACTTAATTTTTAAAAATATTCCAGATAATTTTAATGTTGGACATTATCATTCTTGGGTAATTGATGAAAAAACTTTGCCTTGTTGTTTTGATGTTACTTCCAAAAATGAAAATGGAATTATCATGTCCATTGCACATAAAGTATATGATTTGAAAGGGGTGCAATTTCATCCGGAATCTATTTTGACTCAGCATGGGCATTTGATAATAAAAAATTGGCTTAATTCCTAATAATCTATATCAATCCAATCTTTCTTTTTTTCTAATTTTAGATCTTTAAGTACTGATGCTTTTACTCTTATAGTGAGGGTGTAGCTTTTATGAAAACCTATAGGAATCCAATTAAAAAGCATTTCCCAACAATGCAAATCACGATAGACATCTACAGAGGAATAGGTAAGTTCTTTTTCCTTAAAATCATAACCAGAACGGAAACCGATTTTCCACTTTTTTGTGATTTTTATATTTCCAGAAAAATTCAATGATTGAGTAGGTTCTACTTCAGATGATGGGAGATTTCCTTTATTATAAGAGATGGTATAATTCATGTTTAGATTCCAAGGGATTTTATAAAAATCATCTTCCTTTTTTTCTGACTTTTCTTCCTCATCTTTATTTTCCTCTTTGTTAAAGAAACTTTCAGAAACATTTAAACCTAATGAGGCATTTGAGTTTGTAAATCGGGCTAATCTACCATTATTAATCTCAAATTGATTAATTCTTTTACCATTGCTATTTATGATGTAAGGGTCGTAACTGCTTGAAAATGTTACATCTAAAAGTCCTAAAAGTTTTGTTCTTGCATTTAAACCTATAGTAGAAAAGTTGAGCGAATCGGCAAAAATATTATAGCCAGAAGAAATTCCCATACTTTGTAAAATTGTAACTTTTTTTAAAGTTTCAGTAGTATCTTTTTTACTTCTTATTTTCATATCAAAAAGGTTACCTAAACTAAAATTGATATTACCCTGCCTGTTTTGTCCAGGGCTTCCATATATTCCGTTTTGCATTATTGAATAAGTTTGCAAATTGCCCAAAGTATCAGATTGTACACTTTTGTAGTACCCAAACTTCTCTTTGCTAAAATCAGGACGAAATGTTAGGCTTACATTTGGCGTAAGTACATGTCTAAATGCTGCAATTTTTCCTTTTTTGAATTGGGCAATTCCATACAATTTTGTGTTTAATGATGTTGAAATACTGTAATCATGTGCTCTTGTGAATTTATGTAGAGTATCTGTTATAATAGTATTTCCATCCCATCTTTTTTCAATTTGAGATAAATACCATCTTTCTGACAAACTAAATTTTGGAGAGAGAGTAAAATGTTTTAAAACTTTTATAGATGTAGAAATTGGAATAGAATGTTTCATTCCGTTTCTAAATTTTGAAAATGAGTCTTTTGTAAATAACAAGGAATCAGTAGTAGAAATCGTATTTTTAGTATTCAAATTATAACTTATACCAATTTTATCATACCAGTGTTTTTTAGCAGATTTTCCCATGTTTTTAAATGGGAAAATTCTATTCATACTAAAGGTGATTTCAGGTAGCGTAAGATTTACTTTTTTAGTTGTAGTGTTTTGGTTGTGCCGTAAGTTTGTAGATAGATTAAAAGGAGTCCCTTCCCATTTTTTATTTAAACTAACACTTGATTGAAATGTGTTACTTAAATAATCATTTGCATTATAGGAGTTATTTCTATGATAAGTACTGCTTCCTGCATTTACATTTGCCGAGAATAACAAAGAAGGGTTTGCTTTTGGGTCTTGCTTATGACTCCATCTGATAAAAAAATCTTTTTTTATGCTATAATCAGGTAATTCTATTTCACTATTTATTATCCTCCCATAGCTTAAATTAAAATTCCCATTATATTTATATCGTTTTTTGTATCTGAAAAATGATCGAGTTGCCCAACTTCCTTTTGTGTAAATATCCCCTTTTACTGATAAATCCATTTTATTATTTAATACAAAATAATAACCACCATCTTTTAAGAAAAATCCTAGGTTAGCGGATTCTCCATAAGAAGGAATAAGTACACCTGAACTTTGTTTTGTAGTATTTGGAAAAAAGCCGAAAGGCAAAAAAAGTGGAGTAGGAATGTTAAAAAAAGTAAGGTAAGCAGGCCCTGTAATTATTTTTTTTCCAGGAATAACTTTTATTCTATTTGCTCTTATTGCATAATGTGGCTTTTGGGCATTACAAGTTGTATAATCTCCTTTATGAAGATAAAATACATCATCTTCCATCTTTTTAACGATCTTTCCAAGAATATATCCTTCCCCTTCTTTTGTAGAGATTTTCTTTATTCTACACTTTTTACTTTTATAATTATAAGTCATTTCCTCTGCTTTAAAACTTTCATTCCCTTCCTTAAATTCAGGATTGCCAATCATTTTTCCAGAAGTATCTATTCTTCCTCTAGCATAAATTTGATTTAAAGCCCAATCAATTTCTATAAAATCTGCTATTATTTCTGTATTTTCATATTTGATAAAAGCATCTCCATAAAGTAAAACTTTTTGATTTTTAATGTCAAAACGCATAGAGTCAGAAGCGTCATATAAGATGTTATCATTAATGAATGTACTTTTTGTTGTGTCATTTATTTCAAGAGTATCTGAAATAATAATTGAAGAACTTCCCCAAGAGTTATTAGAAAAACATGTTAAAAAGATAAGAGAGAGAAGGAAGTTTCTTCTTTTTAAATACAAATGAATAATGTTATTTTTGTGTGTCAAATACTTTGAATGTTTATTCTGCCAAAACTAAATAAAAAATACAATTATACTTTGCTAAACCTTAAACGCATAATAGGTGTTTTTCTTTTAATTATAACTATAGTTTTTACTGCCAAATCTCAAAATGCAAATAACGGAATAAAAAAGATAGTAATTGACCCAGGACATGGTGGAAAAGACCCTGGTAATTTAGGTACTGGGAGATATAAAATAACCGAGAAACATATTGCATTAGATATTTCTTTACTTTTTGGTAAATATGTAAACGAATCTTTCCCAGAAATTGAAGTGATTTATACTAGAACTACAAATGAGGAATATCCTACCTTAAAAGAGAGAACTGAACTTGCTAATAAAGTGAAAGCAGATTTATTTATCTCTATTCATTGTGATGCTTTTACTAATCCAAATGCTTATGGGGCTGGGGTTTTTGTAATGGGAATGAGTAAATTAAAAGCCAATATGGATATTGCAATGAAAGAAAATGCTGTGATTTATCTGGAGGACGATTACAAACAAAACTATGATGGTTTTGATCCGAATACCCCAGAAAGTTATATCGTTTTTAGCTTAACTCAAAATACTCATTTAGGACAAAGTTTGCAAATAGCAGAAGAGGTGGAAGAACAGTTTTCTAGTAGAGCAAATCGAAAAAGTAGAGGAGTAAAACAAGCTCCTTTTTATGTGATAAGTAGAGCAAATATGCCATCAATTTTAATTGAATGTGGTTTTCTTACCAATCCAAAGGAAGAAGATTATTTAAATTCTAAAGAGGGGAAAGTGTATTTAGCATCTGCTATTTTTAGAGCTTTCAGAAGTTATAAAATGAGTATTGACCAAGCATCCGTGCAAATAGAAAATAAAGAAGCGCCAAAAAACAAAAAAGAAAATAAAAAGGTAGTTGAAAAAAGAGAAGTAAATACAAAACCAAGTCCAAAGATTATTTTTAAAGTGCAAATAGGTACTTATCTTAAAAACATGACAAATACCAAAAAGTTTCTAGAAATAAATACTGAAGAAATAATTATACATGGAACTTATAAATATTTTGTAGGGAACACATCTAGTAAAGTAGAAGCAGATAAGCTAAGAAAAAGTATGGTAGAAAAAGGATTTAAAGGTGCTTTTGTAATAGCTTTTAATGATGGAATTCAAATAAATGTTAAAGAAGCATTAAGTTTGCAGAAACAATAAATAAAATTATGAAAAATTTATCAAAAGAAATTAAGGTTGGGATATTAGCCTTTATCTCGGTAGTAATCCTTGTGTGGGGTATGAATTATTTGAAAGGAAGTAACCTTTTTGAAAATAATCGAACTTTTTATGCTGTTTATAAGGATATTGGAGGATTGCAAGAAGGAAGTAGTGTAATGGTAAATGGTTATCAAGTTGGGATTGTAAAGGAAATAAAACTTTTAACAAAGCAAAATTTCTCTTTGCTTGTTTTATTAAGTATTGAAAAAAATATTGACATTCCTAAAAACAGTGTTTCAAAGATTGTAAATGAGGATATTATGGGCTCTAAAGGTATTGCTCTACTTTTGGGTGATTCTGATATAAATATTGAAGTTGGTGATACGCTAGTATCTGATATAGAAACTAGTTTGAAAGAGGAAGTAAATAAGCAGGTATTACCTTTAAAAAACAAAGCGGAAGAGTTGATTGGTTCTGTAGATTCTGTAATGATGATAGTTACTGCAGTTTTAAATAAAGATACAAGAGAGAATTTGAGAAATAGCCTTAAAAGTTTAGATGAGACATTTCTTCTTATGTCAAAATCCATGATTATGGTTGATAGTATGATTAATCAAAATGATGAAAGAATAGGCAATGTAATTGCTAATTTAGAATCTATTACTACTAACCTAAATGGTAGTAATAATGAGATTAAAACAATACTTACAAATTTTGCTTCAATTTCTGATTCTCTTGCAAAAGCTGATATTGCTACAGCATTAAAGAATGTAAGTGATATTACTGCTAAAATAAATAATGGGGAAGGAAGTATAGGGTTATTAATGAAGGACGATAAACTATATCAGAATTTTGAGAAATCAACTCGTGAGCTGGCTGAGTTATTGGAAGATATTAAGAAAAACCCAAGTAGATATGTTAATTTCTCAATTATAGGGGGAAGCAAAGGGTATCAAGCTCCAAAAATAAAAGAGTAATGGGTATTTCAAACATTGTATTTTTAGTTGTATTTGCAATTGCAATTGGGTTTTTTACTAGAAACTTAAATAGGATTATAGCAAATATAAAACTTGGAAGAGATATTGATAGATCAGATAGAACAAGGGATAGATGGAAAAATATGTTTCGAGTAGCAATGGGACAATCCAAAATGACAAGAAGGCCAGTTGCTGGGATTTTACATATCATAGTTTATTTAGGTTTTCTTATCATCAATATTGAGATGATTGAAATTGTAGTTGATGGTATTTTTGGTACACATAGATTTTTAGCTTCAGTACTACCAATTGGCTTATATAATTTCCTTATTGGTTCTTTTGAAGTATTAGCTATTTTAGTGCTTTTAGCATGTGCAATCTTCTTGGTAAGAAGAAACATTATAAGAATAAAGCGTTTTTGGAGTAAGGAAATGACTTCTTGGCCAAGAACAGATGCGAACCTTATTCTTGTTTTTGAAATATTATTAATGTCAGCTTTCTTGATTATGAATGCTACTGATAGTTTATTAATTGCAGCTGGTGCTGAACATTATACCACTTCATTTTCTAATCCTATTAGTCAACATTTTCAGTTCTTTTTTAGTGGTTTAGAAACCTCAACTTTAGTTTTTATTGAGCGATTTGCTTGGTGGTTTCATATTCTAGGTATTTTAGGATTTATGAATTATGTATTGATTTCTAAACACTTACATATTTTCTTTGCTTTCCCAAGTACATATTTTGCTAATTTAAATCCTTTAGGGCAGTTCAATAATTTAGAATCGGTTACTAATGAAGTGAAATTAATGATGGATCCTAATGCTGATCCGTATGCAGCACCACCTGCTGATGCTCCTGCACCAGAATCATTTGGAGCAAAGGATGCAACTGATTTAAATTGGGTTCAGTTATTAAATTCTTATAGTTGTACGGAATGTGGTAGATGTACTGATAATTGTCCTGCAAACCAGACTGGAAAATTACTTTCTCCAAGAAAAGTAATGATGGACACAAGAGATAGAATTACTGAAATAGCAGACAACAAAAGAAAAGGAGTAGAGGATACTAAAGCTTTATTAGGGGATTATATTACTGCAGAGGAATTATGGGCATGTACAAGTTGTAATGCTTGTACAGATGCTTGCCCGATTGAGTTAGATCCACTTTCTATCATTTTAGATATGAGAAGGTATTTAGTGATGGAAGAATCAGCTGCACCAACTGAGCTGAATATGATGTTTACAAATGTAGAAAATAATGGTGCTCCTTGGCAGTTCCCTGCATCAGATAGATTAAATTGGAAAGATGAGTAAGTTAGTAGAGAAAATTGTGGATGGAGAGCATATTTCTCCTGTTTTGCCAGATGATATTAAGAATTATTTGATTGATATTGATGGTACAATTTGTGATGATATTCCGAATGAAGAGCCAGAAAGGATGGTAACTGCAAAGTTATATCCTGATGCATTGGAAACTTTGAATAAATGGCATGAACAGGGGCATTACATTACTTTTTTTACATCTAGAGTTGAAGAACATAGGGAAGTAACGGAGGTGTGGTTGAAAGAAAATGGGTTTAAGTACCATGGACTGCTAATGGGTAAACCAAGAGGAGGAAATTACCATTGGGTAGATAATCATATTGTAAGAGCTACTAGGTTTGATGGGAAGTTTACTGATTTGGTAGAAAAAGATGTAACAATTCAAGTTTTTAAATCATAAAGGAATGAGTGAATTACAAGTAAAAACAATGGCCGAGTTTATGGCTGAAGGGAAAGAAGCTGAACTTCTTTTTTGGGTAGGAAGTGCAGGTAGTTTTGATGATAGAGCAAAAAAGATTACAAAAGCTTTTGTTCAAATTATGAATAAAGCAAATGTAAACTTTGGTGTATTAGGTTCAGAAGAATCATCAAGTGGAGATGCTGCAAAGCGTGCCGGAAATGAGTTTTTGTTCCAAATGCAAGCCATGATGAATATTGAGGTGATGAACGGCTATAATGTAAAACGAATTGTAACGACTTGCCCGCATTCGTATAATACTCTTAAAAACGAGTATAAAGGTTTGGGTGGTGATTATAAAGTACAGCATCACACTGAGTTTATAGCTGAACTTTTAGCTGAAGGGAAACTAAAGATTACAGGAAATTTAAACGGAACAAAGATTACTTATCATGACCCATGTTATTTAGGGAGAGCCAATAATGTATATGATATCCCTAGGGAGTTGATTAAATCATTGGGTGTTGAGTTGGTGGAAATGAAAAGAAGTAAGCGTAAATCATTCTGTTGTGGTGCAGGTGGTGCGCAAATGTTTAAAGAACCTGAAAATGGAGCGCAAGACATTAACATCAACCGTACAGAAGAAGCTTTAGGATTGAAACCAGATATTATTGCTACTGCTTGTCCGTTTTGTAATACTATGATGACAGATGGTGTGAAATCTGTAGATGAAGGAGCTGCAGAGGTAAAAGATATTGCTGAACTGATTGCAGAAAATATTTTGTAGTTTGTCATCCTGAATGAAATGAAGGATCTCGTTTTTTAATATGAATAATTTTAACTGAGATGTTTAGACAATATCAACATGACAAAAACACAATAACTATGCTAACTGACTTTAACAACCTACCAGATTCCTCTCGTATTTGGGTGTATGCATCAGATGCTGCTCTTTCTGAGGAACAACAAAGAGTTATTTCTACAAAAATAGGGGAATATCTAAAAACTTGGGAGTACCATAAAAATCCACTTACTGCAGCTGTTACTATCTTAGAAAACCACTTTATTATTATTGCATTAGATGACTCAGAATATGGAGTAGGAGGTTGTTCTATTGACTCTTTACAGAGAATAATTTTGGATTTAGAGAAAGAGTTATCCTTGTCTTTTTTGAATAGGTTGAATGTATTTTGCAAAATTGATAATGAAATACAATGTATTCCTTCTTTTAAATTAGGAACTATTGCAAAAGCTGATACCCTTTTTTATGACCTTACCATACTTACCAAAAGTGATTTGAACACTTATTTAAAACCAATTAGTAAGGGTTGGTGTGTACATTTGCTATAAGTTAAGTTTAGCCTGTATAAGTAGTGTAACCTACTGAAAACCAAAACTTCCATTTTTTTTTACTCTTTTTTGTATATCTTTGGCATACAATAACCAATACATATATTGAGATGAAAAAACTATTTACCCTTTTAGCAGCAGTACTTTTTACAATTCAGATACAGGCACAATGCATTACAGGGATGCCAAATGACACAGCTATTTGTAGTTATAATCTTGGTGGGGGCAATAGCCTTCCTTTTACATTAGGTGGTAACCCAAGTATTGTTGGGGGAGTAGCTCCTTTTAATTATTCTTGGTCTATTGATACATTTACTGCATTTCCTTTCTCGCCAACTCTTAATTATGTTGTTTATGCTTCTCATTTTTTAGATGATACTACTTCTTCAAACCCAACTTTAAACTCTTTGTTTTATAGTGGTGGTTCTCAAGTTTTCTATCTTACTATTACAGATGCAAATGGACTAAGTTGTGTTGATACCTTTAGATGTCATAGTTCTGAGTGGATGATTACTATGTGGGATGCTGGGGATAATGTAATTCTAGGAGATAGTATTGAAATATTTCCAAATGTTGGGATGGAAGGTGCAATTGCTCCATTTACTTATGTATGGTCACCATCAACCTTTCTTTCTGATACAACTGTGTGTTGTCCTTGGTCAAGTCCAACTACTTTTATTAGTTATTCGGTAGTTGTTACAGACTCTATTGGTTGCCAGATTAGTTCGTCTTTTGATGTTTTTGTATTGCCGACATCAATTGAAGAACAAAGTCAAAACAAAACCCTTTTAAAAGTAACTGATGTACTGGGTAGAAAATCAAAGGGAACAAAAAACACACCTCTCTTTTACATATATGATGACGGAACTGTAGAAAAGAAAATAATAATAGAGTAATGTCATTGCGAACAAAGTGAAGCATCTACAGTTATAAAAGTATATGTAGATTTTTCGGCTAACGCTAAAATGACATTCTTTAATAAAGTAATTGTCATTCTGAATGAAATGAAGAATCTACAGTTAATTGCATTTTTAGTTTCTTCACAAGTGCTCAGGAAGACATTTTTTAGTTGATTTTTTTTAGAAATAAAACATGAAAGACCATAATTACTTTGTCTATGTCATAACGAATAAAAGCAAATCAGTTTTATATACTGGCGTTACGAATGATTTAATTGTTAGATTACATCAACACAGGGAAGATGCTCTTGGTAATCAAAAACATTTTGCAGGAAGATATTCATGTTATTATCTTTTATTCTTTGAAAGGTTTGGAAATATTGACCAAGCAATTGCAAGGGAAAAACAAATTAAAGGTTGGAAAAGAGAAAGAAAAATTGATTTAATATCATCCTTTAATAAGGATTGGAAATTTTTAAATGATACTATTGAAGAATTATAAATAAGGAATTTGTAGATCCGTTCACATTCGTTCAGGATGACACCTTTTTTTACAACTCAGAAAATCTCTTTATTTCTTTAATCTTGTTCTTTAAAAGAATACTGAAATTTACCTTTTCTTTTAAGTTGTTTTTCTGTTTTATCTTTTGTCGTTTTGCTATTAATTTAGGAACTATTGCAAATGCTGACACCCTTTTTTACGACCTTACCATACTTACAAAAAGTGATTTGAACACTTATTTAAAACCTATAGAAGAGGGGTGGTGTAGTTGCTTTCTATAATGTTTATTTGCTTGTCGTTACGATTAACTCGTTTTATAGAATTCGCCTTAACAAATGCTTTTTATCAACCTCAATTTATGTGTGTGATTTCCAATTTCAGTATTAAAAATTCCTTGTTGGTCAATCCTATCAATTCTAACTTTTCCTGATGCATGAATAATATGGTTATCCTCTAAGATAATACCAACATGAGTGATTTTTCCTTCATTGTTATCAAAAAAAGCTAAATCACCAGCTTCTGATTCTTCTACAAAACTTAATGTAGTACCTACTTCAGCTTGTTGATATGCATCCCTTGGCAGATCAACTCCTTGCAATCTGTAAACCATTTGAGTAAAACCAGAACAATCAATTCCTAGAGGAGAACGACCTCCCCATAAATAAGGGGCGTTTAAATACATTAAAGCATTTTCAACTATTTTTTCTTTTTTTATAAATCCTGGAGTTGTTAATCCATCAAATTGATACATTTCATTATTGATAAGAGCATGACCACTTTTGTAGGATGGTAATATGCTTCCAATAACAATTGGTTGATGATGAGTTTTTGTAATAATGTCTAGGATATCTGTGGTGATTGTGGCAACCTCTTTATCTAATTGTTTGTAAATATCTTCCTGAATTTCCACCCATTGCTTGTTGCATACCCATCCTTCATAGCTGTCATGAGCTAAACGGATTCTGCTCCATTTTTTTCGAACTTCTAAAACTTTAAAATGCTCCCCAAAAATAATTTGGTTCACCATTTCTGCCTGATCAGCAGCCTCAGCCCTCATTGGAACAATTGAAAGGTTAGAAATTCCGTATTTCATTATATCAACTCAATAACCATTGCAGAAGCACCACCACCACCATTACAAATTCCTGCAGCACCAACTTTACCACCATTTTGTTTTAAAACATTAATAAGTGTAACGATAATTCTTGATCCTGAACTTCCTAGTGGATGTCCTAAAGAAACTGCACCACCATTTACATTTACCTTACTAGCATCTAAATCTAAAATTTTCATATTTGCTAAACCAACTACTGAAAATGCTTCATTTAGTTCGCAATAATCAACATCAGTTGTTGTTAATCCTGCTTTTTTTAAAGCAATTGGTAATGCTTTAGCAGGAGCAGTAGTAAACCATTCTGGTTCATGAGCTGCATCAGCATAACTTACAATCTTAGCAAGAGGAGTAATGTTTAATTCTGCAGCTTTTTCAGCACTCATAAGTACTAATGCTGAGGCACCATCATTTAGTGTTGAAGCGTTAGCAGCTGTAACAGTTCCTTCTTTATCAAATACTGGGCGTAAAGCTGGGATTTTCTCCATTTTCACATTTTTATACTCCTCATCTTCAGTGATAACTAAAGCATCACCTCTTCTTTGAGGAACTTCAACAGAAACAATTTCATCAGAGAATTTTCCATCTTTCCATGATTGTGTACTTCTGTTATATGATTCAATTGCAAAGGCATCTTGTTCTTCTCTTGTAAACTCCATTTCAGTAGCACATTTCTCTGCACAAACTCCCATGTGAACTCTATTGTATACATCAGTTAAGCCATCTTTTACAAGACCATCAACTAACTTCATGTCTCCTAATTTCTGTCCTGTTCTTCCTTTTGCAAAATAATGAGGCACACTTGACATATTTTCCATTCCACCAGCAATTACAACATCATTATCTCCAGATAAAATTGTTTGTGCAGCAATCATTATCGATTTCATTCCTGAAGAACATACTTTATTTATTGTAGTACAAGGTACATCTTGTGAAAGACCAGCAAACATTGCAGCTTGCCTAGCTGGGGCTTGCCCTAGATTTGCTTGCAAAACATTTCCCATAAAAACTTCATCAACAATTTTATTGTCAATTCCTGCTTTTTTAATTGCTCCTTTTATTGCTGATGCTCCTAATTTTGTAGCAGATACTGATGATAAACTTCCTCCAAAACTTCCCATTGGAGTACGCACTGCTGATACAATTACTACTTCTTTCATTATATAAATATTTAGATTTTTAGATTTGGTGCGAATTTAGGTAAATTATACTTATTTTCGCTACTGACATTAACTCATTATGAAAAAGGTTTTTTCTTCAATTCGTGACAATCACGACTCCATTTTTAAAGCACTATTATTTTTTATTACGCTTTTTATTATTGTTTACTTTTTCCCTAGACAAGTAAATTTTAAATACGAATACTCAAAAGGAAAACCTTGGTTACAAGAAACAATAATAACTCCTTTTGATTTTTCAATTTTAAAATCTCAGGAGCATTTAAAAAAAGAAATAGAGGAAGTAAAAAAAGAAAATCTACCCATTTTTGTTTTTAATGAAGATGTTTTTGAAAAAAAAGGAGTAGAATTTATTGAAAATTTTGAGCAGAAATGGTCGGAAGACAAAAAAATAAAGAAAGATAAAGGATTTACTTTTTTTAATCTTTTTAAGAAAAAAGAAGAGAAACATTTAACTGCTAAATATACTTTAGCTAATTATGGATTAAGTGTTTTAGATTATCTCTATACAAATGGAATAGTACAATTATCTGATGATTTGCAATGGAAAGAGGAGGATTTTCAGTTGCTAGTACAAAAGAAAAATATTGCAGAAAAAAGGACATTAGATAAACTTTTTACCATTAATTCTGCTGTGGATTATATTAATTCAATAGGAAAATTATCATCCCAAAAATCGGATTTTATTGTTCCACTTCTTTTGGATGCGATAAATCATAATGTGTTTTATGATAAACTAGCAACAGAAAAGATGTTAGCTTACGAATTAGAAAATATTGTAATTTCAAGAGGGATGCTGCAAAAAGGACAAATTGTAATTCAAAAAGGAGAATTGATAAATGAAGATAAATTTCAAATATTATCTTCATATCAGAAGGAATTTGAAAATCAGCATTGGAGTAATGCCTCTGTGAATTTTGTATTGCTTGGGCAAGTACTTTTAGTTTTTGTTGCTTTTTTAATATTTTTCCTTTTTTTAAAACAATACAGGCCTGAGGTGTTGCAGGATAGCACAAAAGTAACGCTCATTTTATTTTTAATTATTGCTATGATTGTACTTACTTCATTTGTTGTAAAATGGAATGCAAAGTTCTTATATATTATTCCATTTTGTTTTTTACCTATTGTTTTAAAAGCATTTTTTGATACGCGTCTAGCACTCTTTACTCACCTTATTACTATTCTGATAATTGGCTTTATTGTGCCTAATGGTTTTGAGTTTGTGTATCTGCAACTTATTGCAGGAATTGTATCAATCCTAACTGTTTTGCAGATGTACAAACGAGCTCATTTATTTGTGTCAGTCATAAAAATTGTAGGTATATATTGGCTTACATATTTTGCTTTGGAGATAACTCATGAGGGAAGTATCCTTCATATAAATTGGGTTAACTTTTTATATTTTGCTGGAAGTGGAGTGCTTACACTTTTTACTTATCCGCTTATTTTTGCTTTTGAAAAAGTATTTTCTTTAGTTTCTGATGTTTCTCTTTTGGAGCTTTCGGATACCAATAGTCCACTTTTAAGAAAATTGGCGAATCAGGCGCCTGGTACTTTTCAGCATAGCTTACAAGTAGCTAATTTAGCAGAAGAAGGGATAATTCAGATTGAAGGAAATGCTTTACTTACAAGGGCAGGGGCACTTTATCATGATATTGGAAAGCTAAAAAGTCCTATGTATTTTATTGAAAATCAAAGCTCAGGACTAAATCCTCATGATGAACTTGAGTTTGATGAAAGCACTGATATTATTATTAATCATGTAAGAAACGGGATAGAAATTGCAAATGAATATAATCTACCTGAAGAACTGATTGATTTTATACGTACTCACCATGGAACTACTACTGTTCATTATTTTTACAAGCAATTTATTTCCAATTTCCCTGAGGAAGAGGTGGATATTAAAGATTTTACATATCCTGGTCCAAAGCCATTTTCAAAAGAAACTGCTGTACTAATGATGGCAGATTCAGTGGAGGCAGCAGCAAGAAGTTTAAAGAAACCTAATGCAGATAATATCAATGATTTGGTGGAAAATATAATAGGCAAACAAATTGATAGTGGGCAATTTGTAAATGCCGATATTACCCTAAAAGAAATTACCCATATAAAGAAACTCTACAAAAAGAAATTAGTAAATATCCATCATGCTAGAGTAGAGTATTGATTTAATTACTAAATTGTTTGTTGAGTTGAACAAATCAATGTTATTACTCATATTTAATATATGTTAAAGAAGCCCAACCTACATTAAACTACTTTCAATTGCTTTATGATCTGAAAGTTTTTGCTTGTGAGTTGTAAAGGTATTTGTTTTAAAATCAGGACTATGCAAGATATAGTCAATTCGTAAAAAAGGAATTTTACTAAAAAAAGTGCTACCAAAACCATTTCCCTTATTTAAAAACGAATCTTGTAATCCTTTCGAGATTTTATGGTACGCAAAGGAGTTTGGCGTATCATTAAAATCACCGCAAACAATAATTTTGTAGGGGGATTTTTCTATATGTTGTTTTATCACTTCTACTTGCATGGCTCGTTTCTGGAAAGATTTTTTTAATCTTTTAGCGATTCCAATCACTCCATTTTTTATCGCTTCTTTGCTCATTTCAGGATTTTCCATAAAAGCCAAATCACTTTTATCGAACCAATTGGAAGCCAGATGAATATTGTAAACCCTAAAGGTATCTTTTTTAAAAATCATATCCGAAAAAATACAAGTGTTGTTCATTCTCTCTCCTTTTATACTAACTGTTCCTTTATTTATTTGCGGAAACTTGCTGTAAATTGCCATGTGCCACTGGCTTTTTTTATTTTGCAATCCGATATGCTGAAAAGGATAATCCAATTTTGGCAACTTTTTTGGAGCATAAAACTCCTGAATACAAAGAATATCCGTATTTCTTTTTCTAAATAAATCAAAAATCTCATTTTTAACTCCATCTTTTTTTATCCAATTGTAGGCATTAAAAAGTCGTACATTATAACTCATTATGCTAAATGTATTTTTATTTTCATTTACTGCTTCTGGACTTCCTATTAATGTGCCAATAGAATTCATGCCGATTAAAAGCACTATTAGGTTAGCCCAAAATGGTTTTTTCATTACAATAAGCCAAAAGGTAAGGAAAAGGATATTTAAAATAAAAAAAACAGGAAACAAAAGACCAAAAAAAGCAATTGGCCAAAAAATACTTGGGCTAACAAAAGGAGCTAAATAGGAGAGGAGTTGCCCTATTAAAAATAAGGAGTTTATCAGAAAAAGAATCTTATTTATAATAGATAATTTCTTCAAGCTTTACTTTTTACTTTCTTTAAATAAAATATCTTTCTCTTGTTTTGTTAGTCCTTCATAGCCAGATTTAGCAATCTTATCTAAAATCTTATCAATTTTAGCTTGGTTTAGTACTTTTTGATTCCTAAAGTCTTGATCTGATTTTCTTCTACTATATGTCTTTCTTAGTTTTGGTTTTCTTGTAAAATAGACAGCCAAATAATCCATTATTTTATTAAAGCCACTTGCAATATCATTTCCTCCATTTAGTTGCTTTACATACAAATATCCAAAAAATGCACCTCCCAAATGTGCTATATGTCCGCCCGCATTTCCCTTTGGAATACTTAAAATATCTAAAATAATACTTAAAATAGCGATATGTTTTAATTTTACATTTCCAATAAGAAACAACCTAATAGAATAATTGGGCGATTTGGTAGCAATAGCCATAATAATAGCCAGCACTGAGGCAGAAGCCCCCATTGCTATAGCATTTGGCAAAGCAGTAGCAAAAACAGGAAAAAGATTAAAGGAAATGATAAAAAGAACAGCACCAGATATTCCGCCAAGTACATAAGTGCTTATTAGTTTTTTGTTATCGAAAAAGGAGAGGAAAATTTGACCTCCAAAATAGAGCCAAAGCATATTAAAAAGTAAATGAATAAAGTTTTTATGCAAAAACATATAACTTATTATGCTCCATGGTTTTGTTATAAAACTTGGGATATTTGCTGGCAGAGTAAAGTAGTTTAAAAACTCCCATGAATTTACCATAAAAAGAAATGATAAGACACTTAAAACACTAGTAATCAGGAAAGCACCTACATTTATGTAGATGAGTTTGGTAAGCGAATCTCCTCCCTTAAAGTTCTTTTTTATATCCTCCAATATAGTACTCATTTAGTAAAAAGTATTTGAGCTTTTACGCCAATATTTTATCAAAAGAAAACCAAAAATCATACCTCCCAAATGAGCAAAATGTGCTACATTATCAGCTGGATTATTACTAATTCCAGCATACAATTCTAATAAACCATAAATAATTACAAAATACTTTGCCTTGATGGGGAAAGCAAAATAGATATATAAAAGTGCATTGGGGAAAAGCATTCCAAAAGCCAATAACACGCCAAATACTGCACCAGAAGCACCAACAGTTGGGGTGTGAATTAATTGAGTTAATTTTAAAGAATTTGGATTAGATCGATTATAAAGCCCTTCTTTAGCTAATTCTAAAATTTCAGGGATCCCATTGGCGAGTTCAAATATTTGATATTGACTTACTCCTAAATGAATGGCTGCAGCTCCTAATCCTGTAATCATGTAATAAATGAGAAACTTCTTAGCTCCCCATACATTTTCTAGCACTTTACCAAACATCCAAAGAGCAAACATATTAAAGAAAAGATGGGTAAAATTACCATGCATAAAAAGATGAGTAACTAATTGGTGTGGCATAAAATCAGCTGACTGGAATTGGTGAAGTCCGAAAAATCGGTACATATCAAATCCCATACGACCTAAGGTGATGGTTGCTAAAAAGAATAAGCCATTAATGATTAGTAAATTCTTAACTACTTCTGGTAAATGCCTAAAACTGCTTGGTCTGTAATTCATTTAAGGTGTTTAAAATTGTTCTGAAATATCGCTTAAAGCAAGGTTAATAATTATTGGGTTTCCATTAGGACATATATTTGTTATATTACAAACAAACAGGTTATTTACAAGTAAATTTATTTCTTCTTCCTTTAATTGTTTTCCTTTTTTTATTGCTAAGCTTTTTGCCAACCCTTTTGCAATTTTCTCTTTTGTTGAAACTGTTAAATTTTCATTATTCTTTTCTTGCTCCAAAATTTCATCAAAAATTATCTCCAAATTTTCTTTAGTACATTCAGTGGGTATTCCGTTTATTTCAACCTTGTTTTCTTCTTTTAACTCAAATCTAAAGCCTAAATTGTATAAAATTTCCTGCATTTGTTTTATCAATGTAAAATCAGTATTGGAGAAAGTAAGGCTATAAGGAAAAGCCAATTGTTGCGACTGAGCCTTTCCTTTTTCTAATAAATTCTTATAATATTCAAAAAGCACCCTTTCATGTGCCCTTTGCTGATGAATAATGACAATACCATTTTCTTGCTCAAAAAGGATAAACTGATTAGCTATTTGAATCATTTTTTTATTTTCCAACTGAGTTTCCCATTTTACTTCCAACTTTTGCTGACTTGCAATTTCCGTTTCCCTAATCACATCTCCCCATAAAAAGATTTCGGTAGGATTTTCTTCTTCAAAAGGATTGTAATTAGGATTAACTTTTATAGTTGGTTGTTTATAAGCAGTTCCTTTTTCTTTTTTAGGGGTATTAAATGTTATTTCCTGATTAAAATCTATAGTTGGAGCTACATTATACTTTCCTAAGGAATGCTTTACTGCTGAACGAATTATAGCGTAAATGGATCTTTCATCCTCAAACTTTATTTCCGTTTTTGTAGGATGAATATTAATATCAATCAATTTTGGATCAATATCTAAATACAAAAAATAAGAAGGAAAATAATTATCGGGAATTAAGCCTTCATAAGCTTTTTTAACGGCATGATGCAGATAAGCACTTTTGATAAATCGATTATTTACAAAAAAGTATTGTTCTCCACGCGTTCGTTTGCAAAATTCAGGCTTTCCTATAAAGCCGCTTAAATCTACCAAAGTTGTTTCTTCCTTAATCGGTACTAATTTCTGATTATTTTTTGCTCCAGTAATATTTACAATTCTTTGTCTTTTATTTGATTTTTCTAAATGAAAATGTTCTATATCATCTAAATACAAACTCATATTAATTTCTGGATTTGCTAAAGCAACTCGGCTAAATTGCTCGATTATATGTTTTGTTTCTACTTTTTCTGATTTTAAGAAATTTCTACGAGCTGGCACATTGTAAAAAAGATTTTTAATGGAGATACTCGTTCCATTAGCACAGGAGCAATCCTCTTGTTTTTTTAGCTCACTTCCCTCAATTATAATATGTGTTCCTAATTCCTTATCTATTAGTTTGCTTTTTAACTCAACATGGGAAATTGCCGCCATTGATGCCATAGCTTCTCCTCTAAATCCCATAGTTTTTAGAGCAAACAAATCATCTGCTTTATTTATTTTTGAAGTTGCATGCCTCTCAAAACTCATACGAGCATCTGTTTGGCTCATTCCACAACCATTATCTACTACTTGTAAAAGGGTTTTTCCAGCATCTTTTATATAAAGCTTGATATTTGTTGCTCCAGAATCAAGTGCATTTTCCAACATTTCTTTTACAGCAGAAGCTGGGCGAGAGATAACCTCACCAGCGGCAATTTGGTTTGCTACATGTTCTGGAAGTAGTTGAATAATATCCAATTTTCTTTTTTTAAAAAGTCAGTATTAAATAGGTCAACAAAAATAATCCAATAATGATAATAACTAACCTTTTTGTTCTGTTTCCTTTTGCAATTTGCTTGTTATTTCTTTTAAAAAATAGCCCCTTTGTTCTTTTTCCTGTTTTTTTTAATTGTTCCAATTCCTCTTTTCTTTTGTCATAATACCTTGGTTTATAGTCAAATATTTTTGATTTAGGTGTTTTTAAAAAAGATGGTATTCTAGGTGCTATCATTTTGCAAAATTAAAGAAATATTCATCTTATCAAATAGAAAAAATATTTAATATTGCTGATAATTGACAAATTATATCGTTAGTTAAAAAACATAAATATTTATTTTTACCAAAATATGACAAAACGAGATATTTTAATAGTTTTTTTAGTTATTTTTTTTACAAAATGTGTTTTTTCGCAAGGGTTATGGAAGCCAGTATTTCATACAAATGATAATTATTGGGTTGATAGCGTTTTAGCTAATTTATCAGAAGATGAACGCATTGCACAACTTTTTATGGTTGCCACTTATTCCAATAAAGAAGCTTCTGAAAAAGAGAAAATTTCTGCACTAATAAAAGAGTATAAAATTGGCGGATTGATGTTTTTGCAGGGCAGCCCTACAAAGCAAATAAATCTTACAAATTATTTCCAATCTATTTCCAAAACTCCACTGATGATTGCCTTAGATGCCGAATGGGGAGTTGCCATGCGACTAGATTCTGTAATGCGATTTCCATGGCAGATGACTTTGGGTGCAGTACAAAATGAAGATTTGATTTATAAAATGGGGGTTGAGATTGCAAATCAGTGCAAATTATTGGGTGTGAATATCAATTTTGCACCAGTTGCGGACATTAACAGTAATCCAAAAAATCCAATTATAGGAAATCGTTCCTTTGGAGAATCAATTCAGAAAGTATCCAGTTTTTCTGCTGCTTATATGAAGGGAATGCAAGATAATGGTGTTTTGGCTTGTGCTAAGCATTTTCCAGGACATGGCGATACGGATTCTGATTCGCACAAAACTCTTCCTGTTATTCGTCATAGTAAATATCATTTAAACAAAATAGAAATAGTGCCATTTAGGCGATTGATTACAAAAGGATTGGGAAGTGTGATGGTAGCTCATTTAAGAATTCCAGCCATTGATGTTACCAAAAATTTAGCTTCTTCATTATCTAAAAAAGTAGTAACTAATCTCTTGAAGAAAGAACTTGGTTTCCAAGGGTTAATTTTTACAGATGCATTAAACATGAAAGGCGTAAGTAAATATTTTGAGGCAGGAGAACTAGATGTGAAAGCACTTCTAGCTGGAAATGACATTTTACTTATGTCAGAAGATGTGCCGGTAGCAATAGAGAAAATAAAAGAAGCAATTTTAGATGGGAAAATTACGCAAGAGGATATTGATAATAGATGCAGGAAAATATTGATGGCAAAAAAATGGATGGGGTTAGATGATTTTCAGCAAATAAAGAAGCATAATATAACGGCAAGAATTAATAATTCTGATGCAGAATTAATAAATAGAAATTTGGTAGAAAATTCGCTCACGCTTTTGCAGAACTATGAAAATATTATTCCACTTGAACGCTTAGATACCCTAAAAATAGCATCTATTACAATAGGAGAAAAAGGAAGTTATTTTACTCAGATGCTTTCGAATTATTCTCCAATTACCCACTTTACAATTAAGGAAAATCCAACTGCAAAAATGCAGAAAGAATTATTAGACAAATTAATAGGGTACAACCTAGTAATTATAGGGATTCACAAATCAAATGAAAGCCCTTGGAAAAAACATAAAATTGAAAGAAATACCGATTTATTTTTACAAACTTTAGCGATACAATCAAAAATAGTAGTTACTTTATTTGCAAACCCTTACACCATAAACGATTTTTTGTTTACTAATAATTTTGATGGATTGATAATGGCATATCAAAATAGCAAAATTGCACAAGAGTTTGCAGCTCAATCTATTTTTGGGGGTATAGGTTTGAGTGGAAAATTGCCAATTTCTACTCAGCATTATAAAATAAATTTTGGGGTAAAAACAAATGCTTTTCGCTTAAAATACACTATTCCAAAAGAGGTAGGGATTAGAGAAGATCTTCTATATAAAATTGATAGTTTAGCAGAAAATGCAATTAAACAAAAGGCAACTCCCGGCTGTCAGATTCTTATTGCAAAAGAGGGGAAAGTATTTTTTCAAAAATCTTACGGACATCATACTTACGCCAATAAAATTAAAGTAAAAAATTCAGATTTATATGATTTAGCCTCTATTACTAAGATTGCAGCAACTATGCCTATGCTTATGAAAATGCAAGAAGATGGAGGTTTTGGTTTGGGTTACAAATTAGGTAAACTTAATCAATATCTTTATCATACAAATAAAGGACATTTAAGGGTAAGAGATGTGTTGGCTCATCAAGCTGGTTTGCAAGCTTGGATACCTTTTTATAAGCAAACTATTGATAAGGATAATATATTAAGAGACACTCTTTATAGTATTAAATATTCTGAAAAATATTCAATAAAAGTAGCTGAAGATTTGTATTTGCACCATTCTTATTCTGATAGTATTTTGTTGCAAATTAGTGAGAGTGAATTATTAGAAAATAAAGAATATCAGTATTCGGATTTGGGGTATTATTTATTTAAAGATATTATAGAAAAAAAACATAACAAAGCATTAAATCTTTTGGTAGAAGATGAGTTTTATAAGCCATTGGGCTTAGCTACAATGGGCTATTTGCCAAAGTTAAAATTTAATAAAAACAGAATAATACCAACTGAGAATGATGATTACTTTAGAGATCAACTCCTGATTGGAGATGTACATGATATGGGAGCAGCAATGCTTGGAGGTGTTGGTGGGCATGCAGGGCTTTTTTCTAATGCCAATGATTTAGCAATTTTAATGCAAATGTATTTGCAAAATGGAAGTTATGCTGATAGACAATATCTTTATCAATCCACTATAAAAGAATACACAAAATGTCAGTTTTGCAGAGATGAAAATAGAAGAGGAGCTGGTTTTGATAAGCCTGCATTACAAAGCCAAGATGGTGGACCAACTTGCAGATGTGTTTCTTATTTAAGTTTTGGGCATTCTGGTTTTACCGGAACATTAGCTTGGGCAGATCCTGAAACTAAAATAGTTTATGTATTTTTATCCAATAGAATTCATCCGACAGCCGATAATAAAAAACTACTGGATATGGATGTTAGAACTAATATTATGCAAGTAATTTTTGATGCAAACCAATAAAAAATATAAAATAGGAATTATTTGCTACCCTACTTATGGAGGAAGTGGGGTAGTGGCTACTGAGCTTGGTATGGCACTTGCTGAGAAAGGGCATGAAGTACACTTTATTTCCTATAATCAACCATTCCGACTAGATGTTTTTTGTGATAAAATAAGCTTTCATGAAGTAAGTGTGCCTGATTATCCTTTATTTGAATACATTCCTTACGAACATAACCTTACTGCCAAATTAGTGGATGTGGTTTTGCACGAAAAGTTAAATTTATTGCATGTTCACTATGCGATTCCTCATGCCTCAGCTGCACTTTCGGCAAAGCAGATTTTAGCATCACAAGGGATTCATATTCCTATTATTACTACCTTGCACGGAACAGATATTACCCTCTTAGGAAAAGATAAATCTTTTAAATCAGTGATAGAGTTTGCAATTAATAATTCAGATGTGGTAACGGCTGTTTCTAAGAGTTTAAAACAGGAAACGCTTGACTCTTTCAATATCAAAAAAGAAATTCAAGTAGTGCCTAATTTTATTGATTCCAGCTTGTATAAGTATGAAAATAATCCCAATTTAAGAAGGAGTCTTGCAAAGGATGATGAAAAGATTATTATTCATATTTCTAATTTTAGAAAAGTGAAAAGGGTACAAGATGTGCTGAAAGTATTTGCAAAAATTAAAAAAGAAATACCTTCTAAATTACTATTAATAGGAGATGGTCCTGAAAGATTAGAAATGGAGGAGTTATGTAGAAACCTAGATTTATGCGATCATATTCGTTTTATTGGGAAGCTAAAAGCAGTTGAGAAAATTTTATCTGTTTCCGATCTTTTCCTTTTGCCTTCTGAAACTGAGAGTTTTGGTTTGGTTGCTTTGGAGGCAATGGCATCTAAAGTTCCAGTTATTTCTACAAATACTGGCGGTTTACCAGAGGTAAATAAAGATGGAAAAACAGGTTTTCTACTAAACATGGGAGATGTTGATGGAATGGCTGAAAAGGCCATTTTTCTTTTGAGTAATAAGGATAAATTAAAAGAATTTAAAGAGTGTGCTTACAAACATGCCATGCAGTTTGATTTACCAAATATCTTACCAATGTATGAAGATATTTATGAGAATTTAAGTAAATGAAAAAAATAGGATTAACAGGAGGGATTGGTGTTGGAAAAACTTTTGTGAGTAATGTTTTTTCTAAATTGGGTATTCCTGTTTTTTTAGCAGATATTCAGGCAAAAAAGTGTATGTCAGAATCTGATGATTTGAAAAAAGCAATTGCTATAAATTTCGGAAATAATATTTATAAAGAAGGAATTTTACAAAAGGATATATTAGCCAATATTGTATTTAATGATGCAGAAAAATTAACACAGTTAAATAAATTGGTTCATCCAATTGTACAAAATAAATTTGAAATATGGCAAAAAGAGCAAACTGCTCCTTTTGTTTTGAAGGAAGCGGCTATATTATTTGAAAGTAATGCTCATATTGGTTTAGATGGGGTAATTTGCGTTACTGCTCCTTTGGAAACGAGAATAAAAAGGGTGATACAAAGGGATAATTGCACAAAAGAGTCAGTGTTAAAGCGCATTGAAAATCAGATGCCACAATTTGAAAAAGAACAGCTTTCCGATTTTGTAATTGTAAATGATGAAGACAAAAAACTATTGCCTCAAATACTAGCTATTTGTAAAAAGATTAACGCTCTTTAAGCAATTAAATACCGAATTAGGAAAAACACAATCATCAAATCGAGAAAAAGTAGAATCCCAAAAACTGTTGGATTCATATCGTATAACTCTTTTAGTTTTTCCCAAATATTCTTCATCTTACTCTTTTAGCTTGCATAAATGATAAGCCAAGATTGCAGGGAGGATTGTTCCCAAAATACTTGCCCATTGCGGAACAGAGCAGTTATTTATTGTGAGTTCCCACCCAAGAACATAACGCAATAAATGCAAAACAGCTACCATTGTAAAGATAAGGCAAGCTAGGTTTAATGTTGTTTTTTTGTTCATATTAGTAGGTGTATTTAGGTTGCCAATTATTGATGCCTTTTGGAAGGATACTTACAAAATCCCACATGTTGCAATAGTTATCTCCTGGTCCGAAATAGGAGCGGTGGTGTACATAAATTTCATCCCCTTTTTTACTGAATGTAGCAACTCCTGGAAGCGGATTTTCTTCTTCTCCAACAAATCCTAAATCCTCACCAAAAGAGTTGTTTTTTCTGCTAAACATATCAAAGTTCCAACTTCTATCTTTTCTAATTTTTTGCTGCTGCTGTGGGGTTTCATTAGATACCACTACAAATGCAGCTCTGTCGGAAAGTGGTTTTGCAATGCCATTGTAATTATCGCCCCAAAGGGTGCAATATTTGCAATGTATTCCCATGTAGAATACAATAATAAGTTCTTCTTTTTCTCTAAACATATCAGATAATAAAATATCATTTCCACTCTTATCTTGAAAAGTATAGTCAGTAATTATTGTGCCTTTTTCGACTGCTATAAGTTTTGCTAGCTCCTCTTTTTTAGCAGAAATTTCGTCTTCTACTTTTCTTATTTTAGGATTTGTCTCTGGATGTGATATGATTAAAGGCATGATATTTTTGGTATAAAACTACAAAAATATTTTTAAACAAAAAAGAGGTTTACATTCTCATCTTTTGTATTGCAATAGCCCATCTTTTTAATAGAGGTCCTCTTCTTCCTTTTTTACTGCCTTTTCTAAAACTATCAAACCACATTTTGGTGTAAATACTTGCAAATAAAGCACAATTCACATGATTAAACTTTTTACCTACTTTGCGTAATTTTACGGTTTTACTCCCATTTTCTTTCATCTTTTTATGGGCAACCAAAGCATTTTCGTACAATACAATTATATCGGCATTACAATAGCAAAGTTGGGTAGGAGATTCTGGTTTCCAGTCCAATAAATCATTTTCTTTTAAGGCATTATTAAATTTAAAATCTGGATTGTTTTTGTATTCTTCCAATAAATCAGGATGTACAACATTGGCAGGAATCTCTGGTAAAAATGTATTAATCTCATACATTTTAATTCCATTATTAATAGGCACAATCCATTGGGAGATTTTATTCTCCTTCCACATTCCTTCCAATTCATTTTCGGTATAATGATGGATAAGGTTATGAGAAATTAGGTTTTGTGCATTTGATTGAATGGATAAGCAAAGACCTACAATCAGGAGGGAAAGGCGTAAAAACATAAAAATAGTTGGCTAATTTTTTAAAAAGCCAAATGTAATAAAAAACACTATGCACGCATAGTAAAAAGTTTATTTTAATTCCAAAACTACAATATTTTCTACATGATGTGTCTGTGGGAACATATCCACTGGTTGAATATGGCTTACTTTAAAAAGTTCATCCATCAAAGCTAAATCACGAGCTTGGGTAGCTGAATTACAACTGACATATACAATTCGTTTAGCTCCAATTTTCAGGATTTTTTCCACTACTTTTTTATGCATTCCATCTCTTGGAGGGTCGGTAATAATTACATCAGGAGTTCCATTTTTTGCAATAAACTCATCTGTAAAAATCTCTTTCATATCTCCAGTGTAGAAAGTGCAGTTTTCAATATTGTTGCGTTCTGCATTTTCGTAAGCAGCTTTTATTCCTTCTTCCACAGAGTCAATTCCTACTACCTTTTTTGCGGATGTAGCAACATATTGTGCAATGGTTCCAGTTCCTGTATAAAGGTCGTACACCAAATCATTTTCTGTAATTTGGGCCAATTCTTTTGTTTTGCGGTACAATACTTTTGCTTGTTCACTATTGGTTTGGAAAAAGGATTTTGCTCCAATTTTAAAATAGAGTCCATCCATTTCTTCCATAATATGATCTTTTCCGTTATAGCAAACTACCTCTTGGTCGTACATGGTATTGTTTGCTTTTTGGTTGATGATGTACAATAAAGAAGTAATTTCTGGGAAAGAAGTTTTAATGTGTTCCATCAGCAAATTGATGTTCTTTTCATCTTTTTCGTAAAACTGAACCAAGACCATTAAATCATTTGTGGAAGAAGTTCGAATCATTAGGTTTCTTAATAATCCTTCCTGATTTCTGATGTCAAAATAAGTTAGTCCGTTTTCATCAGCAAATTGTTTTACCGATAAACGAATAGCGTTTGAGGGTTCTTTTTGTAGATGACAATTGTTTAGGTTGATGACTTTATCAAACATACCCGGAACATGAAATCCTAAAGCATCTTTATCTGCAATATCTGCTTCCGACTGTACTTCTTCTGTGGTTAGCCATCTTTTGTTGGAGAAGGTGAATTCCATTTTATTTCGGTAAAAATATTCATTATTACTTCCTAAAATTTCTTCATGTTTTGGTAGTTCAATCCCTCCAATTCTTTTCAGATTGTTGAGTACTTGCGTTTGTTTAAAATCTAATTGGGATTCGTACTTCATGTTTTGCCATTTGCAACCACCACAAGTTCCAAAATGTTCGCATTTAGGCTCTGTTCTCCTATCAGAATAAGTATGGATTTTCTCAATACGGGCTTCCCAAAATTTCTTTCGTCTTTTAAAAACTACAATATCACAAATATCTCCGGGTACACCTCCTTGTACAAATATGGCTCTACCATCATGTTTGGCTACTGATTTTCCTTTGCTGGCCGTGTCAATTATCTCAATGTTTTCAATTAAAATTGGTTTTCTTCTTTTTTGTCTTGCCATAACTAAAAACTAAAAATCAACTTGGCATTTATTTGCCTTGCTGTTAGGTAATTTGGTACGGCATATTGTCTACCACTAATATCAGAAACCCAAAGGTAAGAAACAGTATTATTTATTTGCAAAAGGTTGAACACTTCCAAACTCAGCCATATAGAATTAAAATGTTTAAAGAATCCTTTTTTCTTTTCCCCTTCTTTTATTATCTCTTTTGAAAAGCCAATATCCACTCTTCTGTAAGGCGGTATGCGCAAAATATCTTGGTGTTTTTCTGATTTTGGAGGCCCAAAAGTAAGCCCTGTTCCATATACCAAATTTAGGTGCATTTTATAGCTTGGGTTTCTAGGAATATAATCCTGAAAAAACAAGGAAAAATTTACTCTTTGGTCAGTAGGGCGGGGGATAAAACCTGCTTCTTTCTTATTACCATTCGCATCTGTATAATAGTCGCCAACAATATCTTCTTCTGTTTTCATTACCGATAAACTTGCCCATGATTCTATTCCGGGAACAAACTCACCATTTATTTTCATATCAATTCCGCCAGCATAGCCATTTGAAACCTCATTAGGTAAATACCGGATTCGTACATTATCTACTTTATAAGGAATCAAATTTTCCAATTGCTTGTAGTAAATCTCACTCACCCATTTAAAAGGTCTTCCCCAACTATAAAACAAATAGTCTGCACCCAATATATAGTGTGTCGATTTCTGTGCTTTTATATCTCTATTGATATTTCCATCAAAATCCCTTAGTTCTTTATAAAAGGCCGGTTGATAATAAATTCCTGCTGCCCCTTTAAAAACCACATCTTTTTCCCAATTTGGAATATAAGAAACAGATATCCTAGGGCTAAGGATTAGCTCCTCATTAAAACTCCAATAATTTCCTCTCATTCCACTTGTGAGCGAGAAGTTGCCAATATCCTTGGCGTACTGTATATAAGCAGAGTTTCTAAAAGAAGATAAATTGATGGTAGTTTTCAGTAAATCATTTACTGATACTATAAGTGGCGGTTGTAAATTCGGATTTTCATACCCAACAGAATCAGGCGTATGTGGAAGCGTAAAGCCAGCAGAATCAATTAAATTCCATTCGCTTATTTTGTCTTCTATTTCTTCCCTCTGCATTCTAAACCCCCATTGTATATTTGCTTCTTTTTTATTGAAAATTCCACTATGTTGGAAATTTATTACTGTGGCATTCAAACTATTTCTGGCATGGTTAATATAAGTGCCAACCCCTCTGTTAAACTTTACATCTCCAAAATTCTCAGAGCCCAAACTATTATCCAATTGAAAGAGCCAATACTGCCCCATAATATCAAAGTTCTCCTGTTCAAATGTGCGGAAAGCAGAAGTCGTAAATTTTAATTGTAATTTCTCATTAGGATGGAAAGAAGTATTTAATGCCCCAAAATAAGTTTTGTAAGTATCTATTTCTTGTCCATCAAAAAAGATGGTAAGTTTAAGCGCTTCATTTAGCGTACCAAACTCTGTATCTCTGTTCTCAGGAATCATTTGGTAAGTATTATTAGAAATATTTCCTAAGAAACTTACCGACCAATTGCTGCTAATATCAAACTTTAAAAAACTTTGCACATCTGTAAAAACTGGTTTGTAGTCGGCTTCTGTATCCAAACTTCCTAAAATATATTGTGTGGTTTTTCTCCTTATCCCTGTAAGAAAGGAGAAACGATTATTTTTGCTTGTGCCTTCAAAATGAGCTGAGCCACCGAGCAATGATAAGTTTGCAGAGGCACCAAATCGTTTTGGATTTTTGTATTTTATATCCAATACAGAGGACATTTTATCTCCATATTTTGCATCAAATCCTCCTGCCGAAAATAGTATGCTTCCCACCAAATCAGGATTAATAAAACTGAGTCCTTCTTGCTGTCCGGAACGAACTAAAAAAGGGCGATACACCTCTATACCATTTACATACACTAAATTTTCATCAAAATTTCCTCCTCTTACAGAGTATTGTGAGCTCAACTCATTGGCAGAACTAACCCCTGGAAGTGTTTTTAAAAGAGCTTCCACACCACCAGCTGAGCTTGGAATAATTGCGGCATGTTTTGGTTTTATTCTTGTTAGGGTTTTCTTTCTGCTTTGCTTGTCCTGAATTATTATCTCATCTTTTATAAAACTTTGCTTTATCATTTGTTGGTTCAGCACATAATCTTGCCCCATTTTAAGCATAGGAATTCTAATCTTAATCGGCTCATAACCAATAAAAGTAAAACTAATTATAAAGGATCGGTTTGCTTTTAAGTTGAGTTGATATTCTCCTTTTTCATTAGTGCTACTTCCCATTTGTTTCCCAATTACAGAAACATTTACTGCCTCAATTGGGTTGTTATTTTTATCGGTTACTATTCCTTTCAATGTTTGGGCAAACATTAATTTTGGAAGAAAGAAAATAAGTATGAAAATTCGTTTTAGCATTTGGTTGGCAAATTTAATCTTTTCGTTTGAAGTCGCCATCTCTCCATGCTTGAATAAATTTAGCCCAAGCAAAAGGGTTTAATATAGGAATTAAGGTAGGGTTTCCCATCATGATGTACTGTTGCTGTTCCATATCATTCATAAAATACTTGAAATTTTCTTTTCCATCATTTGGCATTTGAGCAATCATAATATCTACAAAGGCATTATCTATATTCTTTTTTGCTCTTTCAATCGCATCATCTGGAATGTCAGCTGTAAGAAACGCTTGCTTAAATTGATCTCTACTTGGCCAAGGATATACCTTTGTTTCTTTTAGCATTATAGTATCTGGTTCTAATTTTTGTACTACTGTTATAAAATTTTCATTTGTCAGTTTTGGAACAATATATGTTGCCTTTTTATAGCCCAAACAAGAAAAAACAATGGTATCTCCTTTATTGGCAACAAGAGAAAAATAACCATAAAAATCACTTATTGTTCCTTTTTGATAATTTTTAATAAGGACATTAGCAAAAGGGATTGTAAGCAAGCTATCGGTAGATACAAGTATGCCCGTAAGTTGTATACTTTTATCTTGCGAAAAGGCAGAAAAGCAAATTGGAAAAAGGAAAATTAGTAGTAAATTCTTCATAATAAAAAGCAACCAAAAATAAATTAATTTCGATTGCTATTCCTAAAACACAGAAACTTCTTTTATATTGTTTTTATTTACCTTATTTTTGCAATCAAATTTATGAAGAAAGAATATTTTATATCAGCATTTCTTATTCCAATTTTCTATGTAATAGTCGGTATTATTTTTATATTCTTTCCTGAGTTGCCTCAAACAGATATTTCACCAAATAATTTAGATAATAAGCTGGCTTTACTTTTCACACAGGAAGTAGGGGCTTTGTTTGTTATTATTGCTCTTTTAGTTTGGCAAATTCATAATAAATCAAAAGAATTGTACTCAGCACTCAATGGTACTATGATAGTAGTAATGATACTATTATCACTTATTGAGCCCTATTTTTATTCTTACACAAAAGCCCCAGAACTTTTAGTAATCTTATTAATAAACTTGTTTTTTATATTTCTTTTATTATATGAAAGGCGCCCTAGAAAATTATGAAAAAAATATTAGTAGTTTGTACAGGTAATTCTTGCCGTTCGCAAATGATGGAGGCATGGATTAGAAAATTTGCTGGTGATAAGGTGCAAGTATTTAGTGCTGGTACAAAGCCAGAAAATGTAAATACAAAAGCCATACATGTAATGAAACTATCTGGCATTGAGATTTCGCATCATAAATCTAATTTGGTAGATGAAGTTATTAATATGGATTTAGATTTTGTTATTACCGTATGTGATCAGGCAAACGAGAATTGTCCTTATTTCCCTACAGTTGCAAAGAAAATTCATAAAAGTTTCCCTGATCCAGCAAAAGCAAAAGGTACGGAAACCGAGATTTTGACAGTTTACAGAGATGTTCGGGATTCTCTTAAAGAATTCGCTATGGATTTTGTAGAGAAAGAATTAGGAATTCTTGTAAGGAAAGAGATTTTGTCTTGGTTTGAAATTCCTGTTTTGGATTTTAATAGAGCAATGCAGTTTTATCAAAATGTAATGGAAATAAAAATTCAAGAATTAGAATTTGCAGGCATACAGCATGGATTTTTTGAACATTCTTATGGAGGAGTAAATGGTGCGATAGTCAAAGGAGAAGGAGAGCCGTCCAACAAAGGTACTCTTCTTTATTTTAATGGTGGAGAGGATTTGAATAAGTACCTGAAAAATGTAGAAAAGCAAGGAGGGGAGATATTGAAAGAAAAAACGCTTATTTCTGATGATATCGGTTATTTTGCTTTGTTTTTAGATACGGAAGGAAATCGTTTGGGGATTTGGTCAAAAAACTAACGAATAAATTCTGCATTATAAACTGTGGTATTGTTTAGTTTATCTATTACCTCTAATTTGAAAATATGTTTTCCTTTTTCTAATTTCTTCTGTATTTTATAAGTCAATAATTTTCTTTTATAGTCGTATTCCATCAAAATCCATTTTCCATCAATTTCAGCTCTATAAGTTTTAATGCCACTTTCTTTATCTTCTATGGTGCATTTGATAGTTTTTTGAGTATTCAGCTTTTTTCCAGGATAAATATTTACGCCTTTAATAGTAGGATTAATAGTGTCTGCAACAATACAAAAATCTCCAAATTCTCGAACTTTTGCCGATAACATTCCATTTCGCCAAAACCCTCCCATATACCAGAAACGATTATTATCATCAACTTTGGCAATATAAGCTTTGTCTTTTAGTTTTTCTGGAACTTTTCCCCTTATCGAAATTACAAACTTTTTATGAATGGGCACAAAATCATGGTGAGCATGATGCACTTTTCCAAAAACCCCTTTTATAGAATCTTTCTCAAAGTATTCAAAGTTGAAATCTTTATATAAAGAATAACTTTCCATGTGGAGTTGAAAATCGTTTTCTTTAAATATATTGGGTTTCATATAGCTAAAGTATTGAGAAAAAGGAGCAAAAAGAATTGCTTTCTCATTTTCAGTCTTAGTAGTTATGCTATTTACTTCAAAAGATAAATTTGATGTATTGTTGTAAATATCCTTTACCTGAAATTGCACTAAATGAGTAGTATCATCTTTAAATTCAAACACTCCTTTTTTTATCATTTCTTTATACACAGAAAGGCGATTGTTTGGTAATTTATAACATCTATGAAATTTTGTTCTGCTTATTTTCTTCTCTTTATAATCGATATGAGCATTTAGATATCTACTTTCTGCAAAATCGAATTCATCCATTTGGAAATGATAAATCAAATTGCTATCTACAAAAAGCTTAATAGAATAAACTCCGTTTTTATTGTACGCCCCATTTAGCTTGTCAAAGGTAGAAATGCTAAAAGCAACTTTACCTTTTACCGTAGGCGTTGTTCCGCTTAAAGTGTATTTTCCCCCACTATTTTTAAGGTTAAAACTTTTTTCTATTTTTTGTCCATTCACTTCTCCATCAATAGGGTATATTTTAATTTTACTAATTGTTGGTTTAATATCATCAATAATATCAAAGCCAAATTGTAGCGGATTTATTGGGTGTTCTGTTTTTGTATTACGAATTTCAAAATGAAGATGTGCCCCAGCACTTCCTCCTGTATTTCCTGAAAGGGCTATCACTTCACCTTTTTTAATTTGAAACTTATCTTTTGGAGGGTAAAGCTGGATTTCATAACTTTCTTTTTTGTGCTGGTTTTCTATAACATAATCGTTAATAGCCTTGTTAAAATCCTTTAAATGTGCATAAACGGAAGTGTTTCCATCAGGATGCGTGATATAAAGAGCTTTACCATACCCCCAAGTAGAAACCTTTATTCTAGAGACATATCCATCAGCAATAGAATATACTTTTTGCCCCTGAACTCCTTCTGTTTTTATATCAATCCCAGAATGAAAATGATTACTTCTTAACTCCCCAAAGGTGCCAGAAAGTAGTAGTTTAAAATCAAGCGGAGGGTGGTAATCCTGTGCTAAGATGGAAGTGCATAAAACACTAAAAATGATATAAAAGAAAATGTTTTTAAAACTCATTACTACCTTAAAAATTAGGGTTTGTGTAAAAGATGACAAATATAACATCAAAAAAGCACAGAAAGTATAAAGAAAAACCTAAATTTGTAACAATAATTTTTAACAATAAAATGGAAGCAATTGTTGATAGTTTGGCAGTTAAGATAAAAAAGTTAATATCTTTGTATGGTAAAGCTAAACAAAAGGTGGGAGTAGTCGTAAATGAAAACGAAAAACTTAAAGAAGAACTTGCCAAAAAACAAGAAACTGTTGAAAAATTAGAAGAAAAGATAAAAGTAATTAAGATTTCAAAGTTGGTATCAATAGATAAAGAAGATAATAAAAAAACGAAACAAAAAATAAATGAATATGTGCGGGAGATTGATAAATGTATTGGATTGTTAAATAAATAGAAAGCAGTTTTTGATGAGTAAATTATCAATAAAAATAAATATTGCAGGTAGGATTTATCCTATGAAAATTGAAAGAGATTCGGAAGAGGGGATAAGAAAATCAGTAAAGGTAATTGAGGAAAGATTAAAATTTTACCAGCAAAATTACGCAATAAAGGATAAGCAAGATTTACTAGCTATGTGCCTTATTGAGTTTGCAGCAAAGTACGAAACTGTTAAAGATAAAAAAGTGATAGAAGATGATGGCATGGAAGTTCAATTAAAGATGCTTGACTCTCTTTTAGCAGACAATATTTAAGTTCTTTTACATAAAATAAATTACCCGCATTAATTAAAACTGTTAAACTCAACAGATAAAATATTGGAGTTTGACTCATTAAGTTCAGAGTAGGCCTCAACCATTATTGGTTTCTAATTTATTAGAACAGTGGACATTCGATATTTAATGGCAGGCTCCACCCATGCTAAAATGGAGTTTAACAAATAGTTGGTGTGGGTTTTTTATTAATTAAAACTAAAGAAGAAAATGGAAATAATGATAATAATAGTAATAATTGCTTTTTTGATAGGTGGTGGAATTTCGTATTTTGTGTTTAATAATATGGCACAAAACAAAGGAAATGTAATAATAAAAGAGGCAAAAAAAGAAGCAGAACAAATAAAAAAAGAAAAACTTCTGCAAGCCAAAGAAAAGTTTTTGGAGCTAAAATCAGAGCATGAAAAGGTTATAAATAAAAAGAATTTTGAAATTGCTAAAATTGAAAACAGAGTAAAGGATAAAGAATATTCTTTATCTACAAAGTTAGGAAAAACAAATGAAAAAGAGAAAGAATTAGAACAACAAAAAAGCAATCTTTCTCAACAAAAAGATGTCCTACAAAAAAAGCAAGATGAACTTGCTAAATCACACAAGAAACAAGTTGAGCAACTTGAAGTTATCTCCAAATTATCGGCTGAAGAGGCAAAAGAACAATTGATTGAAGCCCTAAAAGATGAAGCAAAAACAAAGGCATTGGAAATTATTCAAGAAACAATTGAAGATGCAAAACTCACTGCTAATCAAGAGGCAAAAAAGATTGTAATCCAGAGTATTCAAAGAACAGCAACCGAACAAGCTATAGAGAATGCTGTTTCTGTTTTTAATATTGAAAGTGATGACATAAAGGGGAGAATTATTGGAAGGGAAGGTAGAAATATCCGAGCTATTGAAGCAGCAACTGGAGTAGATATTGTAGTAGATGATACGCCAGAGGCAATTATTATTTCTTGTTTTGACTCTGTTAGAAGAGAAGTTGCACGATTATCTTTGCATAAATTAGTAACTGATGGCAGAATTCATCCTGCAAGAATTGAAGAGGTTGTAAGAAAAACAGAAAAAGAAATAAATCAGGAGATTATTGAAATTGGTAAAAAAACAACTATTGATTTAGGAATTCATGGGCTTCATCCTGAACTTATTAGAATGGTAGGAAGGATGAGATATCGTTCTTCTTATGGACAAAACCTTCTACAGCATTCTAGAGAAACTGCTAACCTTTGTGCTACTATGGCAGCTGAATTAGGTCTTAATGTGAAAATGGCAAAAAGGGCTGGGCTTTTGCACGATATTGGTAAAGTCCCAGAAGATAATGCAGAAACTCCACATGCTTTATTAGGTATGCAATTGGCTGAAAAATATGGAGAAAAACCAGAAGTTTGTAATGCGATAGGCGCACACCATGATGAGATTGAAATGACATCCTTACTCTCTCCAATTATTCAAGTTTGTGATGCAGTTTCAGGGGCAAGACCTGGAGCTAGAAGGCAGCAACTAGACTCTTATATAAGCAGAATAAAAGAATTAGAAGAAACAGCATTAGCTTATCCTGGGGTATTAAAATCCTACGCAATTCAAGCAGGAAGAGAGTTAAGAGTAGTAGTGGAAAGTGAGAAAGTAACGGATGCAGAGGCGACTAAGTTGTCTTTTGAAATTTCAGAGAAAATACAAAATGAAATGACTTATCCAGGGCAAGTAAAAGTTACTGTTATTAGAGAAACAAGAGCAATTAGTTATGCTAAATAAATACTAGTTTTATAGCATTTCAAGTACACTAACTATCAATCTATCCACCGTTTGCTTATAGTTTTTACTGTGTTGTTTGGTAATTCTATTTCCAATTATTGCACAAATAGTAAGGGTATTGTGTCCAAGAGTTTTTCCTAAAAAATAAAGGGCTGAAGTTTCCATTTCGAAATTAGTTATCCTATTTTCCTCAAAATTAAAAGTATTCATTTTTTGATGTAAATCCTCAATAGCCGGCTTTATCCTTAACTCTCTGCCTTGTGGGGCATAAAAACCTGGAGCAGTAGCAGTAATTCCACTATTAAAGCTAGAAAATTGTTCTAACAATTTGTTACTTGCACTAACTATATATGGATTTGCTAAATTCTTGGGCCAATTACTGTGTGCGGAAAATGCACTGCTCATTTTTTCATCTATAATATTCTCTGATTTGTAGAAATGGGCAAGTCCATCAAAGCCAAGCCCATGAGTTGCCATTAAAAAACTATCCACTTCCACATCTTTTTGCAAAGCCCCAGAAGTTCCCAATCGAATAATGTTTAGTGATTTTTTTTCAGGATTTATTGTTCTTGTGTCAAAATCTATATTTACTATAGCATCTAATTCGTTTAGAACAATATCAATATTATCTGTTCCTATTCCTGTAGAAAGTGCTGAAATTCTTTTACCATTGTACTCTCCAGTATGAGTTACGAATTCTCTGTTCTCAATTTTATGATCTATTGTATCAAAATGTTTTGATATTTGCTGAACTCTTGATTGATCTCCAACAATTAAAATGTCATTAGCAATCTCATTTTTAGATAAGTTAAGGTGATATATATTTTTTTCAGGATTAAGTATTAATTCTGTATCTTTAATGACTTTCATAAATAATGTATTAGATTTGCAAAATCAAAAATAACAAATTATGTCAATAGTAACTAGTAAAATTTTAATTCCTACAGGTTTTTCTGATCAATCAATGATTGCTCTTGGGCAAGCCTTTAATTTGGCGAAAATTAAGAAATCGGAGATTATTCTACTTTCGGTAATTGAAGATCAAAATATGATTGAGTCCCTATTTTTAGATGATAAAACCCATGAGTTACAGCAAAAGGTAAATGATAAATTGGTTGAGGTAGGTAAAGAGTATGCCGAAAAATATGGTGTTCATGTAGAAACTATGGTTGCTAAGGGGAGAGTTTATGAAAAAATAATTGATGTTGCTGAAATGGTAAACGCTAACTTAATTGTAATGGGAACTAATGGAACGCCAAAAGGAGTTATAAAAAAAGTGATTGGTTCGAATGCCGAAAGGGTTGTTCGCTTAGCTCATTGCCCTGTTATTACTATTAAGGGTAAAGACCATAAAGACGGTTGTGAGAATATTATTTTACCACTTGATTTAGAAAAACAAACTAAAGAAAAAGTTACAATTGCTATTGAATATGCTCGATATTGGAATTCTGCTATTAGAATAGTTTCGGTTTTATTAAGAGACAATAATGATGTAAAGCAACATCTTCTTAGAAATTTAAAACAAGTAGAAGGATTTATCAATAATGCGGGATTAAGGTGTAGTGCAGAACTCCTAGAAGGAGAGAAAAATAAAAGCTTGGCGCAATCTATTTTAGATTATGAGAAAAAATTTGAATCAGATTTAATCCTGATAATGACAAGGCAAGAAGATGTGTTTTCTAATAAATTAGGAACTGCCGCTAGAGAAATTATTTATCAATCCGAAATTCCAGTAATGAGCATCAAACCACACGAAAGAGAAAATACGCCTTCCCCTTTTACATATTAAGGAAAATAGTTTTTGATGTTTTTCTCTGAAGAAAGTAAACGGTTTGCTATAAAAAATAGGTCAGATATTAAGGGATAAAAAAATGACGATTTCTACAGCTGAAAGTTGCACTTCTGGAAGTTTAGCCACAATTTTAACTTCTTTTCCTGGTAGCTCTGATTATTTTGAGGGAGGAATTATTGCCTATTCTAATAAAGTAAAAATAAATCAACTTGGGGTATCAGTTGATGATATTCAAAAGTATTCTGCTGTATGTGAAAAAGTAGCAAAGCAAATGGCTGAAGGAGTAAGGGCTAATCTAAAAACAGATTATGCAATTGCCACAACAGGTTATGCTGGACCAAAAGGAGAAAGAGTTGGGCAAGTTTTTGTTGCATTAGCAAGCTCTAAAAAAACCATTATAAAAGAATACTTCTTTAAAGGAAATAGGAAGGAAATAATTTATAAAGCAGTCTGTGAAACTTTAGCTATCTTACTTAGAGAAATAAAAAACTAAAAAATACACTTAATAAAAAGAAAACTAATTATATTTGCAGCCCAAAAATAAAGAGAAAATGTCAAGAATTTGTCAAATAACAGGAAAGAAAGTGATGGTGGGAAACAATGTTTCTCATGCCAAAAACAGAACAAAAAGAAAGTTCTATCCTAATCTTCAAACAAAGAAATTTTATATTCCAGAAGAAGATAAATGGATTACACTTAAGGTTTCAGCAAATGCTATTAGAACTATTAATAAAAATGGAATTTCTGCTGTTTTGGCTGATGCTAAAGCAAACGGAAATACATTAATTTAATTCCTAATGATTAGTTTTTAAAAAGTTGCTATCTTTGATGGCAACTTTTTTTGTTTTATAACTTAAAATTAATCACAATGAAAAATTTATTTAAAATATCAGCTGTTTTATTGTTGGCTGTATTATTTACTGTTTCTTCTTGTAAAAAAGATGAGCAAATTATTGAAGGATGTACGGATAGTTCGGCAATGAACTATCAGTCTTTAGCAACAAGCAATAACGGAAGTTGTGAGTTTGCTTATGAAATTGCACAAGGAGATTGGGGAATAAATTCTCAGTGCGATTCAGTATCTATTAGTATCCCTTTGCTTGGAGATTTTGAGATTCCTATGGCAGATATGTTTCCTGATAGCGTGGTGATTGGTGGGGAGGGTAATCAGAAAGTTTCTATTGATATAAATGGCAGTAAAATATTTGCTGATATTGATTATAATGGAATTATTACTGTTGAAAAGCAAACAATATCAATGGAATTGGAAGAGCTTGGAGGTACCCAATTAGATGTTGAGGTTTCTGGAAATGGAATTATAGAATCGGCTACAAAAGGAAATTTAGATTTACACTTATCATTTTCGGTTTTATCCATTCCGGCTGATTCCAATTGTGAAATAGTTTTTAGTCGATAATTAAATAAAAAATAATTTTAACCCAATTTATATTGGGTTTTTTTATGAAAAAAATAATCAGTATATTGATGATGTTTTTTGTGTTTTCAATTCAAGCACAAGAATTTAGTAGAAAGGATTCATTAAGAGGAAATTTAACGCCAGTCCGCACATGTTATGATGTTACATTTTATAATTTGTTTTTGATTATTGATATTCCAGAAAAATCCATTGAAAAATCATATAATGAAATACATTTTACAGCTACTGAAAGCTTTGAAACTTTTCAAATTGATTTGGCGAATAATTTGGATGTAATGAAGATAGAATTTGAGGATGGAGAACTGAAATTTAAAAGAGAATTTGATGCGGTTTTTGTTTACTTTCCAAGAATTATAAACAAGCAAGAACAAACAAAAATAAAAGTTTGGTATGCTGGCTATCCAAGAGAGGCGGTTAACGCTCCTTGGGATGGCGGTTTTTCTTGGGAAAAAGATAAAAATGGAAAGGATTGGATTGGGGTTTCTTGTCAAGGATTGGGCTCTAGCACATGGTGGCCTTGTAAAGACCATCAATCAGATGAACCAGATAGTATGCGAATTACTTGCTGTGCAAAATATCCGAACAAAATAATAGCTAATGGTAATTTAAGAAAGGATACCGCTATCTGGAGTAATTATCTAGAGTGTTGGCTTAACCAAAGTGAATGGTTTGTTTCTTATCCAATCAATAATTATAATGTTACGCTCAATATTGGTGATTACACTCATTTTTCTGATGAGTATGTTTCAGATAAAGATACTCTACAATTGGATTATTATGTTTTAAGTGGAAATGAAGAAAAAGCAAAAGAGCATTTTAAACAAGTAAAACCAATGATGAGTTGTTTTGAAAATTATTTTGGAAAATATCCTTTTTGGAATGATGGTTATGCACTTGTTGAAACACCTTATTTAGGCATGGAGCATCAATCAGCTATTGCTTATGGAAATGATTATTTACCAGGATATCATGGTAGTACTTCATTTATTGATGGTCTTACTTTTGATTTTATTATTGTGCATGAAAGTGGGCATGAATGGTGGGGGAATTCAATTACTACAAATGATATTGCTGATATGTGGGTTCATGAAGGATTTTGTACTTACTCAGAAGTGTTGTATGTGGAGTGTATGTATGGTTATGATGCTATGTTAAGTTATGTGAATAATCAGAAACGATCTGTAAGAAATGACAAGCCAGTTGTTGGGCATTATCATGTGAATCATGAGGGGAGTAGTGATATGTATAATAAAGGGTCGTTAATGTTGCATACACTTAGAAGTTTAATTGATGATGATAAATTATGGTTTGAGATTATTATGGGAATCTCTAATGATTTTAAGTATCAAACAATAGATGGGCAAGATATTATTGATTATATCAATGAAAAAAGTGGAAAGGACTTTAAAGTTTTCTTTAATCAATATTTGGAAAATAAAGAAATTCCTGAATTTCAATACAAATTAATAAAAAACGGAAGAGATATAACTTTGATGTATAGATGGGATGCAATTGCTAAATTTGATATGCCGATACTGATTAATACTGGATTAGAAGATTTTTGGATTTATCCAAATAACAATTGGAAAGAGAGAAATTTGGGTAAATTTGATATGTACGATTTTAGAGTTGTAGCTGAGCTGTTTTATATAAATATTAAAAAGATAAAATAATATTTGTATTTTATTTATTTTGATTAAATTTGCAGCCCAATAAATTATAAGAAAATGGCAAAGAAAGGAAATAGAGTTCAAGTTATTTTAGAATGTACTGAGCATAAGGCAAGCGGATTGTCAGGGACTTCTCGATACATTACAACTAAGAATAAAAAGAATACACCAGATAGAATGGAATTGAAGAAATTCAACCCTATCATGAGAAAAATGACTGTTCATAAAGAAATAAAATAAAAGAAAATGGCAAAGAAAACAGTAGCGTCACTGCAAAAAAAAGGAGCAAAAGCTTTTACAAAAGCTATAAAAATGGTAAAAAATGAAAAGGGTTCGTATTCATTCAAATCTGAAATTTTACCAAAAGACAAGGTAAACGATTTTTTAGCTAAAAAATAAATTTATTTTAGGTTAAGTTTAAAGCTTCTTTCTATTTTTGAAAGGAGCTTTTTCTATTTATTAAAGCATATAATTATGGGTATATTCGGTTTTTTTTCAAAAGATAAAAAAGAGAAACTTGATAAGGGTTTAGAAAAAACAAAGGAGAATGTTTTTGGTAAATTATCACGAGCAGTTGCGGGTAAATCAACTATTGATGAACTAGCGCTTGATGATATTGAGGAAGCATTAATTACCTCAGATATTGGAGTAGAAACTACTCTTAAGATTATTGAGAAATTAGAAGAAAGAGTAGCTAAGGATAAATACATAAATACTTCTGAATTAAATAGTTTTTTGAAAACTGAGATTTCATTATTAATGAAAGATAGTTATGATGAAATCCCAAAGGTAGATGGGCCTTATGTAATTATGGTAGTTGGTGTGAATGGTGTAGGAAAAACTACAACTATTGGAAAGTTAGCTCATCAGTTTAAACAACAAGGTAAAAAAGTAGTATTAGGTGCAGCTGATACTTTTCGTGCAGCAGCAGTGGATCAGTTAGTAATTTGGGCTGATAGAGTAGAAGTTGAAATTGTAAAACAAGATATGGGTTCTGATCCAGCATCAGTTTGTTTTGATACTTTGCAGTCCGCCAAAGCAAGTGGTGCTGATGTAGTGATTATTGATACAGCAGGAAGGTTGCACAATAAAATCAATTTGATGAACGAATTGACTAAGATAAAGAATGTAATGAAAAAAGTAATCCCTGAAGCTCCACATGATGTAATGTTGGTGTTAGATGCATCAACAGGTCAAAATGCTATTGAACAGGCAGCTCAGTTTACTAAAGCAACAAAAGTAAATTCTTTGGCGCTTACCAAATTAGATGGTACTGCAAAAGGAGGGGTAGTTATTGGTATTTCTGATCAGTTTCAAATTCCTGTAAGGTATATTGGCGTAGGAGAAGGAATGGAAGATTTACAAGTGTTTAATAAAAATGAGTTTGTGGACTCACTATTTAACTAAACAGAAGTTAGACCGCTACGCTTTTAGATAATAGATATGATAAAAAGAAAAAATGCTGTCATCCTGAATGTAATGAAGGATCTCGTTTTTGAACATTTTTACAATTTAATGATTAAATAATCTATTGAGTTTTTATTCTTTCTCCTGATTCCTTTAAAATATGAGAACAAAATCAACAAAGAAAAATAAGATTAATGTCATCACATTGGGCTGCTCCAAAAATGTGTATGATTCAGAAGTGTTGATGGGGCAATTGACTGCAAATAAAATGGAGGTTGAGCATGAATCTGAAAAAGAGGATGCTAATATTGTTGTGATTAATACTTGTGGTTTTATTGATAACGCAAAGGAAGAGTCCGTCAATACAATACTAGAACAAGCAGAGCGGAAAGAGGCAGGAATGATTGATAAACTCTATGTTACGGGTTGTCTATCAGAAAGATATAAGCCAGATTTAGAAAGAGATATTCCAAATGTTGATCAGTATTTTGGAACTACTGATTTGCCCAAATTATTAAAGGTTTTAGGTGCTGATTATAAGCATGAGTTATTAGGAGAAAGGTTAACTACAACTCCTAAACACTATGCCTATTTAAAAATTGCTGATGGCTGTGATAGACCTTGTTCTTTTTGTGCAATTCCTCTTATGAGAGGGAAACATAAATCTACTCCTATTGAACAATTAGTAATTGAGGCTAAAAACTTAGCTAAAAATGGCGTTAAAGAATTAATTCTTATTGCTCAGGATTTAACTTTTTATGGTTTAGATATTTATAAAAAGAGAAGGCTAGCTGATTTGCTTATTAAGCTTTCTAAGGTTGAAGGAATAGAATGGATTCGTTTGCATTATGCTTTTCCAACAGGATTTCCGCAAGATGTATTGGATGTGATTAGAGATAATGATAAGGTGTGTAATTATATTGATATTCCTTTGCAGCATATTAATGATGAGATTTTAAAATCCATGAAAAGAGGAACTTCTCATCAGAAGACTAATGACTTGTTAAAAGCGTTTAGAGAAAAAGTGCCAAATATGGCAATTCGTACTTCTTTAATTGTGGGGTATCCTGGTGAAACTCAGGAGAGGTTTCAGGAACTAAAACAATGGGTGCAGGATACAAAGTTTGATAGACTAGGAGTATTTACTTATTCGCATGAAGAAAATACTTCTGCTCATGTTTTGGAGGATGATGTTTCTGATGAAATTAAAAAAGCAAGGCAAGAAGAAATTATGGACTTGCAAACTCATATTTCTTGGGAATTGAATCAAAAGAAAATAGGAAAGACTTTTAAAGTATTGTTCGACCGTAAAGAAGGGGATTATTTTATTGGGCGTACTGAATTTGACAGTCCTGATGTGGATAATGAAGTATTAATAAAAGCAACTGATACTTATATAAGAATGGGTGATTTTGCTAATGTGAAAATTGAAAAAACCGACCATTTTGATTTGTATGGAGTAGTTGTTTCCTAAAAATCCCTCACCAACATAACAGAATAAGCATATTTATTAGCCAACTGATTGCCGTGCAAGTAGCGGTAAATTGGGAAGTCTCCTAGTACAGAAAGATTCCATTTTTGGGCAATGGTATAATTAATTTGAGGAGCAATATACAATTGAGAACCCCCAGTAGTAATCATTTCTATTTCTCCCCAATTGTCTTTTTGTTTGTATTCTCCTCTAAGCTGCAGTATTCCCATCCAATTTTGGTTGATGGATTTTGCAGCAAACAATGAACTGTAATAGGCATTTCCGTAACGATAGGATTCTACATTATAACCATTTGTTTCTAGTCGGTTAATCAAAAATAAATGCCACCCACTTTTAATGAATCCTTTGTACAAAAAAGTTTGAGCCACCAAACCATAAGCCATTGTAGAGGGTTGAATATCTAGTGGTAAAGGAATATCATCTTCCATTTTATATTCTTGCGAAAAAGGTATTTTACCACCTAATGATGCCGTAAATTCTACTTCATTAGTTGTGTGTTTGTAGAGTTGCGTTTTTACAGAAATTACGATATTACTGAGTCCAGAAGTAGTTTTTGTAGAACTCTTGTCGGCAGCATCTACTAAATATTGTGTTTTGTGCAGAAAATAACCTAACTCTGCTTCTACATTTATTTTTTCAGCCAAACCATAACTAATGGTGCTTCCGAAAAAACTAAAATCGGCTTCTTTCAAATTCATCATGTTTTCCACAGGCTCACTACCACTATAACGGGTATCGGAAAAACTATAACGATAATAGGAAATAGTCCGTAAAGTATTTTCAGGCACAATACCCATATTGGTAGAGCCGCCCACAGGATTTCCTGGTGAACAACATTGGCTCAATCCTACAATTGGAAGACTTAGTAAAAGAATAATCAGATAACGCACCTTATTTTTGCTTGATGTATTTCACCCCATTTTGGATGTAGAAAGTTCCGATAGGTAAAGTATTTAAATCTTTTATTTCTTTTCCCAAAAGGTCAAAAATCCTGTTATCCATTTCTTTTGCGCCATTAATATTTTCAATTCCGGAAATAGTTTGTGTATAAATAACTCCAGTTGAACCACTATTGAAATCAAGGTGTAAATAAGTTCCTTCTACATTTATAACTACACTATAAATGCAGGAAGAGCAAGTAAAAGAGTAGTTCCAAGTATTTCCACCACTTGGAACGGAAGTTGTTTCAGAATAATGTATTCCATTTGCAGTATTCAAATTCAGGCTGAATTCGACAATATCATTCACCTCTACTAATAGAGAATCCTTTGAAAAACCATTACCCCCTACTTGTATGTAATGGGTAGTTTGTGCATTTACAGTTGCTACTAGAAATAGTAGTGCAATGAAAATTGTTTGTTTAATTGTTTTCATAATTTTATGTTTTTAGTTAGTATTAACAGCAATTATCACTACACGCTTTTGGGTCTAATTGAATAGGAGGACAAGGTATTGTTCCGTAAGAACAATAGACACAACAATCATCATTTATTGGTTTGAGAATTTCTTTACAGCCCTTACACTCATAAAACCATTGGCAAGAATCGGTTGGCATGATTTCTGTTTCTTTATGCCCACATTTTGGACAACAAATCTCTGAGTTTAATTCTACTTTATTGTTCATCTTTTATCCCTATTACTTTAAAACTTGTTTTTTTACTGATTACTTTTTTGATTTTCTTCAATGTTAATTGCTCATTATCATAAACGATAGTTGCTGTACCTTCTTTTGCTGATGAGGAGCAACTTATCACCCCTTTTGTATTGTTGAGTGCATGGTTGATGTGGTTTTCACAAGAGCCACAAGTCATTCCTTCAATGCTTAGTACTACTTTGCTGCTGTCTTCTGAAAATACACCTTGCTCTATTGGTGTATTATCATAAAAATTTCCTGAGAATGAAGGAAAGGATAACATGCCAATGGCAAAAATGCTTATGATAGTTAAAAAGGTTTTTGTTTCCATAAAATTGGTTTTTTGATTTATACAACAGTCTTTCTGTGGTTTTAGTTTTTGATACCAAGCATAGCCCAATACTAGTATTGTGAACCCTATTAAATAGGGACGAAACGGTTCCATCCAACTTAGATTGGTGGCTGCTCCAGTTCCTCCTGCAATAAGGGCTAAAAGCGGAACAATACAGCAAAGGGAAGAGGCAATGGCTGCAACTATTCCCGATCCTATTAGTGTCTTTTCTTTCATTATATAGCGATTGATTTTAACACTTCCCCTTTTTCAATGCGCTTAAAAATATCCTTAAAAAGATCCGCAAATTCAGCCGTTAAGTAATAATGAATAAGTGTTCCTTTTTTTATACCGTTTATAATACCTCTGTCTTTCATCTTTCGCAAATGTTGCGAGATGGCAGGAGCTTTCATAGCTAGTATATCACTCATGTCACAGACGCATAAGTTTGTATGCTGATTGAGTAAATACAAGATTTTTAATCGCACATTATTCCCCACTAAATCAAGGGCGCTTGCCATTAAATTAAGGTTATTTTCTACTGCATCAATTTGTTTTTTGCAATCATCAATCTGCTCCAAATTGGCAAATGCTCTAATGCAATTTTCTGCTTTTGTTTTCATAATGCAAATGTATATAAAATAATTTATTATTTAAGCAAATACTTAAATATATTTTTGTTTATATCAATAGTTAATACTATCTACTGCTTTTTGTATATTTTTGCCAAGATGAGAAGGATGAAAATTCCACATAAAAATACCAATAGTTTTTCAAAATTAGTTTTGGATTACTTGAATAAAGATGAGAAACTAAACTCTTTTGTTAATCATTTTCCATCTATTGAAAATTTTGAAAAGCAAATAAACGAAAAGCAGAATCATCCTGTAAATAGAAGTGTATTGGTTGAGGTTTTAAAAGAGCAAAACGCTAATTTTTCACTTTCAGAAAAAACGAAAAATAATATTGAGTCTCTTCTAAATGAGAATACTTTTTCCATAACCACAGGGCATCAGTTGTGTTTGTTTACAGGGCCTTTATATTTTATTTACAAAATAATTTCTACTCTTAACTTATCAGAACAATTACAAGAAAAGTATCCTAATAATAATTTTATTCCTGTTTTTTGGATGGCTACTGAAGACCATGATTTTAAGGAGATAAATCACATCAATTTATTTGGTAAAAAGATAGTTTGGGATAGTAAGCAAAGTGGCGGGGTTGGAAAAATGAGTTTGAGGGGCGTTGAAAGCGTCTTAACTGAGCTAAAATCAATATTAGGAAATTCAGAAAATGCGGATAAATTAATCTCTCTTTTTGAAAAAACATATTTAAAACATAATAATTTAGCTGATGCCACTCGCTATTTGGTAAATGAATTGTTTGGAAAAAATGGTTTAGTGATATTGGATGGGGATGACAAAAGATTTAAAAAGCAATTTATTCCAATTATTAAAAAGGATATTTTAGTGCAAGGATTTGAAAAAACAATAACTGAATGCAGTAATGATTTAGCTGTAAATTATAAAACCCAAGCATTTGTTCGTTCAATCAATTTTTTCAGGCTATCTGATGGGAGCAGGGAATTGATTAAAGGAGGTACTGATGAAAAAGAAATAGCTGAAAAGCCAGAAAAATTTAGCCCAAATGTGCTAATGCGCCCATTGTATCAAGAAATAATTTTGCCAAATATTGCTTATATTGGAGGTGGAGCAGAGGTGGCTTACTGGATGCAACTAAAAACTGCTTTTAAACAAGAGGAAATTCCATTTCCCATTTTGGTTTTGCGTAATTCAGCAATCTTATTAAATGAAAAGCAGATGCTAAAACTTAATAAATTAGGTATTGAAGTTGAAGATTTATTTTTAGAAGAAACAGAATTACACAAACAATATATTTTATCAGAAGCATCTTCTAAATTTTCTTTGGAAAAAGAAAAGAAAGAATTAGAGAAATTATTTTCAAAATTATTGAATAAAACAACAGATAAAAGTTTGCAATCTACCATAAAAGCAGAACAACAAAAGCAGTTGAAATCATTCCAGAAAATGGAACAAAAGCTATTGAAATTTGAAAAGAAAAAACATGAATCTGCACTGCAGCAAATCTCTAAATTAAAATCAAATTTATTTCCAAATAATTCTTTGCAGGAACGCTTTGATAATTTTATTCCTTATTATTTAAAAGATGGGGAAAACTTTATTGAAATGTTAAAAGATAATTTTGACCCTCTAGATACAAATTTTGTAGTTTTGTCGCACTAAAAATAACCGCTTAATGCAACACGAAAAAATACTAATTTTAGATTTTGGATCGCAATATACTCAGCTTATTGCTAGAAGAGTAAGGGAATTAAATATATATTCAGAGATTCATCCTTTCAATAAAATGCCTGAGATTGATGGCAGTTGGAAAGCAGTAATTTTATCAGGTTCACCTCATTCTGTTCGTGAAGAAAACGCTCCTATACCTGATTTAAGTGCTATTAAAGGTAAGTTGCCTTTACTTGGTGTTTGTTATGGCGCACAGCATTTGGCTCATGAGTTTGGTGGTGAGGTTTTGCCGTCTAATACAAGGGAATATGGCAGGGCAAACCTTTCATTTGTTGCTACTGAAAGTCATTTAATGAAAGGAGTTTCAGCCGACTCTCAAGTTTGGATGAGCCATGGAGATACAATAGCAACTATACCTGATAATTATAAAGTTGTTGCATCAACAAATGATGTAAAAGTTGCTGCTTATGAAATTGAAGATGAGCAAACTTATGCCTTACAATTTCATCCTGAGGTTTATCATTCAAAAGATGGTAGTACTATTCTAAAGAATTTTTTAGTTGATATTTGTGGTTTTTCACAAGACTGGACTCCTGCAACTTTTGTTGATGAAACAGTTGCTGAATTGAAAGAAAAAATTGGAGATGATAAAGTTGTTCTTGGTCTTTCTGGTGGTGTAGATTCTACTGTTGCGGCTGTACTTTTAAATAAGGCAATAGGTGAAAATTTATATTGCATTTTTGTAGATAATGGGCTTTTAAGAAAGGATGAATTTGAAAGTGTTTTGGAACAATACAAAGGAATGGGATTAAATGTAAAAGGGGTGAATGCAAAAGATCGTTTCTATGATGTGTTAGCTGGATTATCTGATCCTGAGAAAAAGCGTAAAGCAATTGGTAATAAATTTATTGATGTTTTTGATGATGAGGCACACAAAATAAAAGATGTAAAATGGTTGGCACAAGGTACAATTTACCCTGATGTTATTGAATCAGTTTCAGCAACTGGAGGGCCGTCTCAGACTATTAAATCCCACCATAATGTTGGTGGTTTACCTGATTATATGAAACTTAAAATTGTTGAGCCATTAAATACTTTATTTAAAGATGAGGTGAGAAGAATTGGTCATTCTTTATCAATTGATAAGGAAATTTTAGGAAGACATCCTTTTCCTGGCCCTGGTTTAGCAATTCGTATTTTAGGAGATATTACAAAAGAAAAAGTTAGAATCTTACAAGAAGTAGATCATATTTTTATTTCTTCATTAAAGTCATCAGGCTTGTATGATAAAGTATGGCAAGCAGGTGCAATATTTTTACCTGTTCAATCTGTTGGTGTAATGGGAGATGAGCGTACTTATGAAAATGCTGTTGCATTAAGAGCAGTTGAATCAACTGATGGTATGACAGCTGATTGGGTGCATTTGCCCTATGATTTTTTAGCAAAAGTTTCTAATGATATTATCAATAAAGTAAAAGGAATTAACCGTGTGGTCTATGATATTTCATCAAAGCCACCAGCAACTATTGAATGGGAATAATAAAGAAAATAGTAATTGCTTTATTAATGGTTTTTGTTGTAAGTTTATCAGCACAAACTCAGAACGACAGCTTGCTTATCAAAGGCAAAATGTATATTCAGCATACGGTAAAACCAACTGAAACATATAAGATTATTTCAAAAAAATACAATGTAAGTATTAATGATTTAAAATCTAGTAATAAGAATGTGAAACTATATTTTAATCAGCAATTACTGGTTCCTGTGAAATCTACTTTTTCTGAAAGAATATTATTTAAAAGCAGACAATTAGAAAGTACTTCTATAATAGGGGTGAAAAAGCAATCAGACACATTAAACATTGCTTTATTATTTCCATTTTACACTACAAAAAATGATTCTCTTTTATCTTTCTTGGCAAAATCTCAGCAATTGAAAGAAGATGTTTACAAAAAATCATATATGGCTCTCAGCTTCTTGGAAGGCGTAATTATAGCAATAGATTCTCTTAGTAAAACGGGAATGAAAATTAATTTATTTGTATATGATACTGAAAATGACACATCAAAAGTACAGCAAATAATAGCTGAGGAAAAACTTAAAAATATAGATTTGATTATAGGTCCAGCTTATCAAAAGAACTTATTAATAGTTGCAAAAGAGTATGGAAAAAATAGTGATAAAACTATTGTGTCTCCACTTTCAAAAAACAGTAATGTTTTAAAGTATGGAAGTAATATTTATCAAATTATTCCTCCTGAAAAAGTGCAAATCAAAAACATTTCTGATTACATATCAGAAAAATATAAAGATGAAAGAATTTTAATTCTTGCTCAAAAAAAGAATGAAAAACATGCAAAGGAATACAAAAAGGTTTTTAGGAAAAATAAAAGAAGGGTAAAAATTCGTTTGTTTGATGGATTTACTGATATTACAAAAGACACTATTTGCACTTTTTTAAGTAATAATAAATATATTGTTTTAATTCCATCTACCGATAGGTCTTTTGTATCTAAAATAATTCCAGTTTTAGGCACAATTGATACAAATATGACAGTATTTGGTTTGTATAATTGGGGCTCATTTGAAAATTTAGATATAGAGACCTTAATGAAATTAAATGTGCATTTTCCTAATCCTTATTTCTTTGATTATGAAAATAAGTTAAATAAAAGATTTGTTATGCTTTTTAAAGATAAATTTAGTGAGCTACCAGATAAATATGCGCAACTTGCATTTGCTGAATGTTTGTATTTCTGCACAAATAAAGGGGATTATAAATTTAAGAAGTATTATCAAAGAGGGGGGAAGCTGAATTATAATTTACCACTTGTAAAGTATTCTGATTACTCTATTAAAAAAGTTGATTAACAACTATTTGTAAAACTCATTGATTCTAAACTGATTATTTTCTATCTTTGTAGAAACAAGTTTGTTGCATGCGTATTTTTTTATTTAATATAATTATTAGTTATTTTTTTCTTGGTGTTTTTCAAGAATTACATGCCCAATGTGTAGTAAATGTTGATACTACAAATATATTACATATTGTCTGTCCAAATGGCGGAGCGGTGGGTTCTGCTCAAATTATTCAAGCAACTTACCTAAATTATTCTTGGCAAAATATTACCAATGGTCAAACGTATAATGGAGGAGGTGGAAGTGGTGGGCCAATAAGAAATGATTTGGATGCAGGTTTTTATGTAATTACTGCTTCTAATCCTTATAGTAGTGGATGTCCCTCTATTATTTACTCTGATACTTTTGAGATAATAGAAGCATCACCGTCATTTCAATTTTCTCCAACACAGGCATGCCCAAATTTATGTAATGTTACAATCTCTGCAAGTATGGGGGTGGCTATACCGGCTGTAAACTATACAATTTCATGGGATAATGGAATTCAAAACTCTTTACCAATTACATTACAGAATCAATGTGGAGGAAGTCATACTTATGAGATTTTTGCAGATGGTGTGAGTTGTGGGGTTGAAATTATAGAGATAAGTCAGTTTGCTCAAATGAACCTAGCAACCTCTGTTACAAATGCAAGCTGTACACAAGCCGGAAGCGCTATAGTAACTATCACAGGTGTTGGTGCTTCTGCCGTAAATACTTATTGTAATTCCTATCCGCAATATAACAGTTACACAACTATTGATAATATTGTGCTGGTAGGGGATAATACTACTATATCAAATAATACATCAAGTATTTGTGATGCTTATCAGGATTATACTACTCAGTCTGCTGATGTAACTCCAGGAAATTTATATAATTTGAATGTAGATTTAGGCACATGTCATACGGGTGGTGTTGCTTTAATGGATATAGCCAATGTATATATTGATTGGAATATTGATGGCGACTTTAATGATTTAAACGAGTGGGTCGGACAAGTAAGTCCAACTCAAAGTCCTTCAACACATACAATTCCAATTACTGTTCCAGTTGGAGCGATACCTGGACAAAGTAGAATGAGAATTGTTGCTCAAAACAACCAGTACCAAGCTAGTAATCAAGCATTACCCTGTGATGTAAATACAGCTTGGTTTGGCTCTACTGAAGATTATACAATCAATGTAAATGGTTCTGTTGCCAGTCCTGTCACTTATTCTTGGTCAGATGGACAAGCTACTCAAACAGCCACTAACCTGAATTCTGGAGTATATTATATTACAATTACTGATGCCAATGGTTGTACCGCTACTGATACCGCTATAATATCTGGTAGTGGAAGTTCTTCTGTTTTGGCAGCATCTAATCAAACTATTTGTAATGGCGAAACGCCAAATTCTTTATCAGCAAATGGGAGTAGCTCTGGTAGTTATTCTTGGTCTCCACCATCTTCTTTTATCAACCCTAATTTACAGAATCCTACATTCAATGGAGGATTAAATTCATCCGGGATATTCACTGTAACTTTTACAGACAATAATGGATGTGTTTCTACAGATAATATAACAATTACAGTAAGTCCTGTACCAACTGTAATACTTACAGCTATTCCTTCTTCAGCTTGTGTTGGAGATGATATTACTTTAACAGCAAACACTTCTATTCCTGTAAACAGATATAGATTTCAGTATAATAGTGGAAGTGGATGGGTCAACATAACAAATCCTATTTTTTCTACATCAAACCCATTAATTTTTTCAAATATTTCAAGCACCATACAGTTTAGAGTAAAAGTAAGAGAAGATATGGGTTGTACTCCTAGTGTTTGGTCTTCAATTATAACAGTGCCAATTTCAACGGTGGCTACTCAACCAATAAATCATTATTAACCAATTTTATTAATTAAAAACATGAAAATCATGGAAACAACAAGCAACACATTAAAAGCATTACTTTTTGGAGTATTGTTTTTAGCAGGGAGTCAAATGATGGCTCAAGTAACAACAAATCCTGACACAGTATGTGCAGGTGCAACAGGGGAAGCGTATCTAGTTGCAAATACTGCTGGATCTACCTATAACTGGGTAATTACTGGTGGGGGAGGTGCTCAAGTTACAGGAAGTAATACCAGTTCCATTACAGTGGATTGGGGTAATACGCCAGGACTTTACCCTTCAGCAGTTAGTATAACTGAAACAGATGTTAATGGCTGTCCTGGAGCACCAATGGTATTAGATGTTAGGATTATCCAAGTGGCTTTATCTGCATTAGGACCTTTTTGTGCTGGTGATTCTCCTCAAATTTTAAGTCCAACCCCAACAGGAGGTACGCTTTCTGGTACTGGAGTAGTTGGTGGTAATTTTGATCCTGTAGCTGCTGGTACAGGAACACATATTATTACTTACGATTTGGCAGGTTGTATTACTACTATTAATGTAGTGGTAAATACAGGACCAACAACAGGACCTATTCAGCACTTCTAGGAATATATGCTGAAACTAAGACACATTTTCTTTTTGTGTCTATCAGTAGTTTTTAGCAGTTCCTATTCGCAAAACATTTTACATTTATGTGAGGGTGTTGGTATAGAGAATTTTAAGGTTCCTTATTTGCAAGGGTCTTTTTACCAATGGCAAATAAATGGTTCGCTAGGAGTTGCTACCATTGTAGGCGGTAACGGTACAGAGGAGATTACTATTGATATACAATCGTCAGGGAGTTTTGTATTATTGGTTCAAGAAACTGATAGCAATGGCTGTAATGGTACTGATAGTATACAAGTGATAATTCATCCTTTACCACAAACTGATTTTTCAGTTAGTGGTAATTGTTTGGAAAATCCTACTATTTTTTCAGATAATTCTTATATCCTCACGGATAGTTTGGTAAACTATATTTGGGATTTTGGAGATGGAGAAATTAGTGCAGGAACACCTACCTCTCATTATTACCAAAGCTTGGGGTTTTATCCTGTGAAACTAATAGTAACATCCAATTTTGGTTGTAGGGATTCTATTACAAAAAATGTGCAAATCTTTCCAAAACCAATTGTTGATTTTAGTTACAACCCTCTTTCAGCAAGTATTATAAATCCTATAATTGATTTCACCAACCAAAGTATAAGTGCCATACCTACAATTTGGGATTTTGATGATTCTACCCTCAGCTATAAAGAAAACCCCACTCACGAATTTACCTATCCTGGAAGTTTTAATGTGATGCTTGTTGCTTCTGATAGTAATAATTGTGTAGATTCTGCTGAACATATCATAAATATCTTTTATGAACTTTTGTTGTACACACCAAACTCCTTTAGCCCAAATGGGGATGGTGATAATGATATTTTCTTACCAAAGGGATATCGAATGAATAAATACAAAAGCTATCAATTTATGATTTATAACAGATGGGGAGAAGTAGTCTTTACTACCGACAATACTGCAAATGGCTGGGATGGAAATAATGCCAAAGCAGATGTTTTTACTTGGGTTATTATTCTTACTGATGAAATGGGTGCAATAAGAAAGCAAGTAGGAGAGGTTACTTTATTGAAATAAATCAAGAAGTAAAAACTTCATAAGTTTTGTTTTATTCCCAAATATTTTAGCAAGTTTTAGGCTTCTCTTTCGGTTTTGCTATCTTAATTTTTAGAGCCGATTTTTCTTTATTAATGCAAATTGTAATAGCATCCCCCTCTTTAATGCTGGTGTTAACAATATCCTCTGCTAAAGGATCTTCAATGTATTTTTGAATTGCTCTTCTTAGTGGGCGAGCACCAAATTGTGCATCAAAGCCCTTTTCTGCTACAAAGTCCTTTGCTTTTTCAGAAATAGTAATAGTATAACCTAAAGTATTAATTCGCTTAAACAAACTATCTAGCTCTATATCAATTATATGCTTAATATTATCCTTAGATAAGTTGTTAAAAATAATTACATCATCAATTCTATTTAAAAATTCTGGAGCAAAACTTTTCTTTAAAGCATTTTTAATTACTCCTTTGCTATGTTTATCAGCTCCCTTCTTTTTAGCAGAAGTATTAAAGCCAACACCTTGCCCAAAATCTTTCAATTGCCTACTTCCAATATTGGAAGTCATGATGATAACTGTATTTTTAAAATCAATTTTCCTTCCTAAACTATCAGTCATTTGCCCATCATCAAGTACTTGCAATAAAAGATTAAATACATCTGGATGTGCTTTTTCTATCTCATCTAATAATACAACCGAATAAGGTTTTCTCCTCACTTTTTCAGTTAGTTGACCGCCTTCTTCATAGCCAACATAACCAGGAGGAGCGCCTACTAATCGTGAAACAGAAAACTTTTCCATATACTCACTCATGTCAATTCTTATTAGCGCTTCTGTAGTATCAAATAATTCTTTTGACAACTCTTTTGCTAAATGTGTTTTTCCAACTCCTGTTGCCCCCAAAAATATAAATGTCCCTATTGGTTTGTTCGGATCTTTTAAGCCAACTCTATTTCTTCTAATTGCTTTTACAATTTTTTCAACCGCATCATTCTGTCCAATAATTCGTTTTTTCAATTCATCACCCATACACAGCAGTTTATTACTTTCTTGTTCTGCAATTCTCTGTACAGGAATTCCAGTCATCATAGAAATTACATCTGCAATATGGCTTTCTGTAACAGTCTCTTTATTGGATTTTAAGCTTTTTTCCCAAATATCTTTAGCATGTTCCAATTGAGAAATGAGTAGTTTTTCTTTATCTCTTAATCTTCCAGCTTCTTCAAAATCCTGTTTTTTAACAACCTGGACTTTTTTCTTTTTTATATGTTCTAACTTCTCTTCTAAATGTAAAATGTTCTCAGGAACTTTTATGTTTGTGATATGAACTCTAGAGCCAGCTTCATCTAATGCATCAATGGCTTTATCAGGTAAAAATCTATCATTCATATATCTATCAGTAAGAAGTACACATGCTTTTATAGCGTCAGCTGTATAGCTTACATTGTGGTGTTCCTCATATCTATCTTTGATATTTTGTAGAATCTCTACCGTCTCATCAGGAGTTGTAGAGTTAATTATTACCTTTTGAAATCTTCTTTCCAATGCGCCATCCTTTTCAATATACTGCCTATATTCATCTAGTGTTGTTGCTCCAATACACTGTAACTCCCCTCTAGCTAAAGCAGGCTTAAACATATTAGATGCATCTAAAGAGCCAGAAGCACCACCAGCACCAACAAGGGTATGGATTTCATCAATAAATAGAATTACATCTGGGTTTTTTTCTAATTCTGTTATTACGGCTTTCATTCTTTCTTCAAATTGCCCTCTGTATTTTGTTCCAGCAACAAGCGCAGCTAAATCAAGCATAATGATTCTTTTATCAAAAAGCACTCTAGAAATTTTTCTATTAACAATTCTTAAAGCCAAACCTTCTGCAATAGCTGATTTACCAACTCCTGGTTCTCCAATTAAGATAGGATTGTTTTTCTTTCTTCTACTTAAAATTTGGGATACCCTTTCTATCTCATTTTTCCTTCCAACTATAGGGTCTAACGATCCTTCTGCTGCCAATTTGGTTAAATCTCTACCAAAATTATCTAAAACAGGAGTGGAAGATTTTGCATTTCCAGTTGGGCTTTTTATATCTTCTTTTTCTTCAAAAATATCGTCATCATCATCTAACGGACTATCTAGTTCTGCTAATACTTCATCATAAAGTTCCAAATATTCATCAAGTACTACATCATAAGTTATTTGAAAATTTTTAAGAGTTGTGCTAACTATATTATTCTCATCAAGAAGTATAGAGAGCAGCACATGAATTGTTTTTATTTCACTCTCTTTTAACTTCTTCATTTCCAATATAGATTTGGTAAATGCTCTTTTAGTTTGCTTTTTAACTTGTATTTTTTCCTCATCAGCAATTTCATTTCTTTGCTTTTTGGTCGGTTTAATGGTTTTTTCAATCACTTTTCGTAAATCTTTTACATTTAACCCTAAGCTTTTTAGTACTGTTATTGCCGTTCCATCACCATCTCTAATGATTCCTAAAAGCAGATGTTCTGTGCCAATCGTATCATGCCCTAAGCGTAAAACTTCCTCTCTTACATAGGAAAGAACCTCTCGCATCCTGATTGAAAATAATTTATTATCCATACCTTATTATTTAAATTTATAGTACCCAACTTTCATTCCGCAATATATTAGATAAAACACAAATTATTCTACCAAATGTCTATTTGTTTTTTCAACAAAAAATGTTCATAACTTACAAACGAAATAAAGTAGCTTTTCTTATCCTAAAATACGCAAATTTGTTTTCTTTGTTTCTTTAATATAAAACAATCAAAAATATGCCGTTAGGAGAAAAAATTATTCCGATAAATATAGAGGAAGAAATGAAGTCAAAATACATTGACTATTCAATGTCAGTTATTGTATCAAGGGCTTTACCAGATGTCCGAGATGGATTAAAGCCAGTTCACCGCAGAATTTTGTTCGGAATGCATGAATTAGGAGTAAGAGCAAACTCTTCTTACAAAAAATCAGCAAGAATAGTAGGGGAGGTATTGGGTAAATTCCACCCGCATGGAGATACTGCTGTATATGATGCTATGGTACGAATGGCACAAGAATGGAGTATGCGCTATATGCTTGTTGATGGGCAAGGTAATTTTGGCTCAATTGATGGTGATAATCCTGCTGCAATGAGATATACAGAAGCTAGAATGAGGAAGCTTTCTGAAGATATGCTTTTAGATATTGATAAAGATACCATTGACTTCAAATTAAATTTTGATGACTCCTTAAAAGAACCAACCGTTTTACCTTCTCGTCTTCCTAATCTTTTGCTAAATGGTGCAACAGGAATTGCAGTTGGAATGGCAACTAATATGCCCCCACATAATTTATCAGAGGTAGTGGATGCAACTATTGCTTATATTAAAAGCAGAGGCGCTACTGATATCGCAGGATTAATGGAACATATTAAAGCACCTGATTTCCCAACGGGAGGTACAATATATGGATATGAAGGAGTAAGAGCAGCTTTTGAAACCGGAAGAGGAAGAGTTGTAGTTAGAGGAAAAGTACGATTTGAAGAAAAAGGAAATAGAGAAAGAATTATTGTAGAGGAGATTCCTTATATGGTGAATAAATCGGATTTGATAAAAAAGACAGCCGATTTAGTAAACAGCAAAAAGCTAGATGGAATATCTGATATAAGAGATGAATCGGACAGAAATGGAATGCGTATTGTTTATGAATTAAAGCGTGATGCTATTCCAAATATTGTACTGAATAAGCTCTATAAATTCACGCAACTACAATCTTCATTTAGCGTGAATAATATTGCGCTTGTAAAAGGAAGACCTCAGCTTTTAAATCTATTGCAACTTATTCAGCTTTTTGTGGCGCACAGACATGAAGTTCTAATTAGAAAAACAACATACGAGTTAGATCAGGCACAAAAAAGAGCTCATATTTTGGAAGGTTTATTAATTGCATTAGATAATTTGGATGCGGTTATAAAACTAATTCGTGCATCTAAAACACCTGAGGAAGCTAGAAATGGCTTAATGAGTAATTTCTCTTTATCAGAGTTACAAGCAAAAGCAATTCTAGATTTACGCCTTCAAAAACTTACAGGTCTGGAAACAGAAAAAATAAAGCAGGAACATAAAGAAATAATGGAAAGAATTGATCATTATAACTTGATATTATCAGATGAGGATTTAAGGTTAAATATGCTTAGTGATGACCTTTTGGAAGTAAAAGAAAAATATGGGGACGAAAGAAGAACCAATATTGAGTATTCTTCATCAGAAGTAAGTATTGAGGATATGATACCAAATGAGGAAGTGCTAATTACCATTTCACATTTAGGATATATTAAGCGAACTTCTCTCTCAGAATACAGGGCACAAGGTAGAGGAGGGGTTGGTAGCAGAGGAGCTACTACTAGAGATGAGGATTTTGTGGAAGAAATGTTCATGGCAAATAATCATGATTATATGTTGTTTTTCACTGAAAAAGGGAAGTGTTTTTGGATGAAAGTTTACGAAATTCCAGAAGGAAGTAAAACATCTAAAGGGCGTGCTATCCAGAATTTAATAAATATCCCATCAGATGATAAAGTAATGGCATTTATCAACACAAAAGATTTGAAAGATGAGGAATATATCAACTCTAATTGCATTGTAATGTGCACCAAAAAAGGAGTGATAAAAAAGACCACATTAGAAGCTTATTCTAGGCCGAGAACAAATGGAATTAACGCCATTACTATTCGAGAAGGTGATCAGCTTTTAGAAGCAAAAATGACAAACGGAAGTTCTCAAATAATGTTGGCTGTAAAATCAGGTAAAGCCATTAGGTTTGAAGAAGAAAAGGTGCGCTCAATGGGAAGAACTGCCGCTGGGGTGAGAGGAATCAGGTTGAAAGATGATAAAGATGAAGTAATAGGGATGATTTGTATTAACGACCAAGAGTCAAGTGTATTGGTAGTTGCCGAAAATGGTTATGGAAAACGCTCGGCAGTTGATGCTTACCGAATTACAAATAGAGGAGGTAAGGGTGTGAAAACCATAAATGTAACTGAAAAAACAGGAAATCTTATTGCACTTAAAAATGTAACAGATAATGATGATTTGATGGTAATTAACAAATCAGGTGTTACCATTAGGATAGGTGTTGATACTTTAAGAGAAATGGGAAGAGCCACACAAGGGGTGAAAATAATCAGGTTAAAAGATGATGACTCTATTGCTTCTGTTGCCCAGGTTTCTAGGTTTGAAGCAGAGGAAGAAGTGCTTTTAGATGAAGAAGGAAATGTGATTGAAAATCCTGAAACAGTGGAAGGCGATTCAACCGAAACGGAATCATCAGAAGAAAATACCAAGAATAATGATGACACTAATACTGAAGATAATAATCAAACAGAAGAAAATGAAGAAAATTAATCTTTTTACAGGATTTATCCTGTTAGCAACAGCTTTAATGGCTCAGGATATTACAGAACCTACATTTATTGCAAAGTATGGTGATAATGAATTAGACATTCCTTATGAAAGGTGGGAATTACCCAATGGATTAACTATTTTAGTGCATGAAGATCATTCTGATCCTATTGTTTATTTAGGAGTAACCTATCATGTAGGGTCAGCAAGGGAAACGCATGGAAAAACTGGATATGCACACTTTTTTGAGCACATGCTTTGTATGGGCTCAGAACATGCACCCGATAAAGGTCAATGGAATTTTGTAGAACAAGCAGGAGGAATAACTAATGCAAGCACTTCTTTTGACCAAACCAATTATTATCAAGTTTTCCCATCAAATTATTTAGAGAGAATTATGTTCCTGGAATCAGATAGAATGGGATATTGTTATAATGAATTTAATCAGAAAGCTTTTGAGGCACAAAGAGGTGCTGTAAAAAACGAAAAGATTGAAAGATGCCACACTCCTCTTTCTTTTCTTATGATTTTAGAAAAATTATTTGTTAACTTTTTTCCTCCTACCCACCCTTATAATTGGCCGATAATTGGTTATGTTGAAGATCTAGATAGGGCAAACTTAGATGATATGAGAAACTGGTTAAAAAGATGGTATGGACCAAATAATGCAACACTGGTTATATCTGGTGATGTAAATACTAAAGAGGCTATAGCCCTGGCAAACAAATATTTTTCTGGTATCCCTATGGGTGAATCGGTTAGAAAAATGAGAAAACAGCCAGTCAGATTGTCTTCTGATATTTATACTTCTTATATTGATCCTTATACAGGAGTGCCAATGAATGTAATGGCATTCCCTACTATACCTAATAATCATAAGGACGCTCCTGCAGTTAAGATATTAGCTGAACTTTTAGCTGGTGGGAAAAGTTCTCCTTTTTATCAGAAATTTGTAAAGACAGACAAAGCAATACAAACTTCTATTATTCCCTTACAATTAGAACTTTCAGGATTATTATTAATACAATATGTACCAAGACCAAGCATGGAGATGTACACGGAGGAAGCAAGCTTTTTTAGCGAAATTAATAATGACATTAGAAAGGCACTTAACGATTTTGAAACAGAAGGGTTTTTAGATGAAGATTTAGAGCGTATTAAAAGCCAATATGAAGCAGCTTTTATTGAAGGATATGAAACGGTTGAAGATAAGGCAGGAGCTATTGCTTCTTACTCGATTTTTAATAATGATAAGATTAATGTGTCGGATGAATTAAAGGCTTATTTATCGGTCAGTAGAGAAGATGTAATGAGGGTATATAAGAAGTATGTCAAAAATAAAAATGCTGTAATTTTAGATATAAAAACTTCTAATCCTTTTTCTGATAGAAAAGATTCTTTGATAAGTTTTAACCCATATGCTCCTAAGGTAGTTAAATCAGACCCACAATATGAAGGATTAGAATACCACAGACCTATTGAGACAATTGATAGAAACAACCCGCCAAATATACTTGACCCAAAATCAGTAAAAATTCCTGAATATTACACTGATAAGTTTGATAATGGAATTGATGTGATAGGTATGTATACAAAATCTCCCATTCTTAAAATTTTGATTAATATTGAAGGAGGTAGCTTAGTTGAAAATAAGAAAGGAGTAGCAAACATGACAGCTTCATTAATGAATGAAGGAACTAAGAATTATTCCACTGAAGATATAAGTAAAGAATTGGATAAAATAGGAAGTAGTATTTCTTTTATGTCTGACAGAACTTCTACTACAATTCTTATTTCCTCATTAAATGCAAATATTGATAAAACACTTGAGATACTTCAGGAAAAATTGTTTGGCCCAGGATTTGTTGAGGAAGATTTTGATCGTTTGAAAAAGAATAAAATTCAAGGGGAGGAGAATATAGAAAAGAATAGGCAATCAGTTGGGTCTAGGATTTTTAGAAAAAAGATTTTTGGAGACAATGCGTATGGAGGACATCCTGTAAAAAAGGATATCAAAAAGATTAAGATAAAAGATTTGCAGAAATACTATGAAACAAACTATTCTCCAAGTGTAACTGATTTAGTAATTGTAAGTCAATTTAGAAAAGAAGAAGTTCTTGGAAAACTAGATTTTCTGAAAAAATGGAAAGCAAAGGAGGTAAGCATTCCATCTAATTTTGATTTTCCAAAAACTGAGTCAACTCAAATTTTTATTTGTGATTTTCCTGGAGCTACTCAATCAAGTGTTTATGTTGGACATAAATCTCTAAAGTTCGATTACAATGGTGAGTCGTTTAAAAATAAAATACTGAATTATCCTTTAGGAGGAAATGGTCTTACAAGCAGATTATCCAAGATAAGAGAGGAGGGAGGTGAAACTTACGGAATTGGCTCTTATTTTAGTGGTGATAAGTATGGTGGCTCTTTTGGTATAGTTAGTAATATTAGTACGAAAGGAACCGTAAAATCAATTGCTGAGATTATTACAATAACACAAGAATATATAAATAATGGTGTTAAGCAAGAGGAGCTTAATCTTACAAAGCAAAATATGATTAATAGCGAACTGATGGGGTATGAGTCAAATTATGAAAAGCTCTTTTTGTTGCTATCTATAACCTCAAACGATTTACCAAAAGATTATTCAGAGCAACAAAAAGTTATCATTAATAGTATGCAAAGATCTAACATTGATGAATTAGCTAAAAAGAGCATAAAACCTGATGAGTTCATTATTGTTATTGCAGGAAATAAATATGTTATTCAGGACGAATTAAAAGGATTAGGATATAAAATAACCGAAATTAAATACTAAAAACAATGATAAAAAAAGGGATTTTAACTTTACTATTTTCTACAATAGGATTTGTATGCTTTGCACAAAAACATAATGTGGTAAATGCTTCTATTGCACTAAGGCAAGAAAAATTAGAAGAAGCAAAAAAATATATTGATGAAGCTTATGCAACAGAAAGCACAGCAAACGATCCTAAAATGTGGAACTATCGAGCTCCCATTTATCTGGAAATTGCACGAAAACAAGACAAGCTAGATAAAGATGCAGCTTTAAAAGCAACTGAGGCATATCTGAAATGTTTGCAAACTGACCATAAAGGCAGAATTATTGTTCGGAAATGGACATCAAAAGAGGATGTTTTATCTGGTTTGGTACAATGTGCCTATAAGCTTTTTAATGCAGCCATAGAAGCGCATAATACTGAGCAGTACAAGAGAGCAATTAAACTGTATAATGCCATTTTTGATGTTATTCCACATGATGAGCAGGACCAACTAAAAAGAGGAAATATTACCAAAGAAACTATTTTGTATAATTCCTTTTTTGCTTCTAATAAAATGAAAGATAACAATAAATCAAAGGAGTTATTACAAAAGCTAATCAATATTAACTTTAATGAGCCTGCTATTTATATTCATATGAGTAATATTTATATTGAAGAGGGAAATACAGATAAAGCAATTGAATACTTAGCGCTAGGGAGAGAGATGTTTGAGGAAGATCAGAGCTTGATAAATACTGAGATAAACCTTTATATACAGTTAAATAGAACCTCAGAATTGATTGAAAAACTAGGAGAGGCGATTGGGATTGATCCAGAAAATGATTTGTTATATTTTAACAGAGGTACAATATACGACCAGGAAGGTAATGTTGAAATGGCAGAAAAAGATTATTTGATGGCAATAGATTTAAATTCTAGCTCATTTGGTGCCAATTATAATTTGGGTGCATTGTATTTTAATTATGGAGTAAAATTGAAGGATAATGCGAGTAATACTTCTAACAATTCAAAATACACTGCACTTAAAAAGCAGGCAGATGATAATTTCTCAAAAGCATTACCATATATGGAAGTAGCTTTTAATTTGAATGAGGAGGATAAGAATACTATTATTTCCTTAAAGCAATTGTACGCTTTAAAAGGGGATTATGATAAATCCAATGAAATGAAGAAGCTTTTAGCTGAATTAAAAAAGTAAAAGCATGAAAGGGGAGAATACTCCCTTTTCCTTAATATTTCCTATTTAACATAATATTAATTATAGGACAAAAGAAGTAATTTGTATAATACAGGGTATTTTGTTTTTTACACCTCTTTTTATCTGTATGAAATTTTTCGCATTCGTAAATTCTCAGGAGTAACTTCAAGGTATTCATTTGCTTGAATGTATTCCATGCTTTCTTCTAAGGAAAAATCAATTTTAGGGGCAATATTTACCGCTTCATCAGAACCTGATTTACGCATATTTGTTAATTGCTTTCCTTTAATAAGATTGATATCCAAATCATTATCCCTTGAATTTTCTCCAATCACTTGTCCTTTGTAAATTATATCGCCAGGATTCACAAAAAACTTGCCTCTATCTTGTAATCGGTTAATAGCAAAAGCAGTTGATACACCAGCTTCCATTGAAATCAAAGACCCTTTATTCCTTTCAGGAATATCACCTTTGTATGGGGCGTATTCTCTAAATCGGTGTGTCATTACAGCATTTCCTGCTGTGGCAGTTAGCATATTGTTTCTTAGCCCGATTAATCCTCTTGATGGAATATCAAACTCTAAATGTTGTAAATCTCCTTTCGGCTCCATTATCAGCAAATCTCCTTTTCGCTTTGTTACCAATTCTATTGCTTTCCCTGAAAATTCTTCTGGAACATCAATTACTAAGGTTTCAAATGGCTCACATTTTCTGCCGTCAATTTCTTTGAAAATTACTTGTGGTTTGCCTACTTGCAGTTCATATCCCTCACGCCTCATAGTTTCAATTAGTACCGATAAATGCAAAATTCCTCTTCCATAAACATTAAACTTATCTTCCGAATCGGTATCCTCTACCCTTAGTGCTAAGTTTTTTTCTAATTCTTGATACAATCTTTCTCTTAAATGACGAGAAGTAACAAACTTTCCTTCCTTTCCAAAAAATGGGGAATTGTTAATGGTAAAAAGCATGCTCATGGTTGGTTCGTCAATCGAAATTCTTGGCAATTCTTCCGGATTTTCCAAATCAGAAAGGGTATCTCCAATTTCAAAACCTTCTATTCCAACTATTGAACAAATATCTCCACTCCTAGCAGTTTTTACTTGTGCTTTTCCCATTCCTTCAAATACATATAATTCCTTAATTCTCACTTTCTTTCTCACTCCATCAGCTTTACAAAGCATATAATCTTTATTCTCTTCCAAATCCCCTCTGAATATTCTGCCAATAGCAATTCGTCCAACAAATTTGGAATAATCCAAAGAGGTAATTTGCATTTGTGGAGTTCCTTCATTGTAAGGAGCTTCAGGAATTTCAGAAATTGCAGCATCTAATAAAGGTGTAATATTATCTGTTTTATCTTTCCAATCTAAACTCATCCACCCTTCTTTGGATGAACCAAAAATTGTTACGAAATCCAACTGCTCTTCTGTAGCATCAAGGTTAAACATTAAATCAAAAACAGCATCTTGAACTAAATCAGGAGTACAGTTTTCTTTATCTACTTTATTTACAACAACAATTGGTTTTAATCCTAATTCAATTGCTTTACCTAGTACAAACCTTGTTTGTGGCATTGCTCCCTCAAAAGCATCAACTAATAATAAAACTCCATCAGCCATTTTTAGTACTCGTTCTACCTCCCCGCCAAAATCGGCATGTCCAGGAGTATCAATTACATTAATCTTAACCCCTTTATAAGTAACGGATACATTTTTTGAAAGAATAGTAATTCCCCTTTCACGCTCCAAATCATTGCTATCTAATAGCAATTCTGTGCGTTCTTTCCTTTCATCTAATATTTTTCCTTCCTCAATTATCTTATCTACTAAGGTAGTTTTTCCATGATCTACATGGGCAATAATAGCTATATTTCTGATAGATTGCATATTCAAAATTTAAGTCGGCAAAAATAGTATTGTTTTATTATTAATTGACTGTAAACTAGCTTTTTATTTATTGCATTTTTTGACATAAAAAAAGCCCTGAATTCAGGGCTTTTCAAATCTTAAGTTGTGTATGACTTATTTACCTTTCAAAAACGGTAAACCAGTTTTGTCATTTTCCACAACATTCTTTCCATCAGGAAGATCACAAGCCGTAGATCGTTGGTCTTTTGAGAAATAATAAATTCTCTGTACTCTTCCAGTTGATTTCAAGGTAACATCTTTACAATTTAAGTAATAAGTTGTTCCTTTTTTGTTTTCATGTGCATAGCCCATAATTAATAGTTTTTTGGTTAATACTAGGTTATTTAATCAGGTACAATTTAGAAAAAAAATATCAATCACACCTAATTGTTACAAAAAAAATGAAAATTAGCTGTTAATAACTTCTGATTAGAAAGAATAAAATACCGATAAGATAACCTAGTAAATGTTATTTTTTTTCAATTTTTCAAGTATAACCACAACTATATATCTATTAGATAATCAGCAACTTACAATCGCTCTAACCTAGTGAAAGGTTTTTATATTTATTCTAATTTGTTTTGATTAAAAAAAGTGTAAAATACTGCTGTTATGTGGTTAATAAATACATCTTAAATAATGATAATTCGCATTATAAATGGGTAAAAAAACGACTTTTCTCCCCTAAGAAATATGCGAAAATCCTTTGTTTTACCTTTTTTTCTGTGTAAAAAATAAAAAAAGCAAATCCAAAAAAAAATGAGATTTTGCTTGTTAAATGGTGAATTATGCTTTTTTCAAGAAAGTCCTGTTCTTTTATTTTCTACTACAGTTTTTTCCGGATAGAATATTGCAAGCATACAATCTTTTGTCTTTGGTAAAAAAAAATATCGTTTACGGTTTGGCTTTGGTTAACAACTAAGTTTTAGACTTACAAAACTAATCAGTAACAGTGCGCTTTTCCAAATTTAGATAGCTCTCTGTTGCGCTTCATAAATGCCGTAACATCAGCAACTTACAAGAAGCATCTAATTTATCACTTTTTAGTATATCAAATAAGGTGAGAAGATTTCCTCATTTTTGATTACAATAAATCACCTTAATTTACTTTATATTTTTAGTTTTGCTAATCAAACAATTTAGATATGAAACGATATTTTTTACTACTCACACTCTCTTTTTCTGTACTTTTAGGGTTTTCCCAAAAAACGCAAAGACAACAGATGCGAGATGCTGAAAAAGTGGCTATAAGTTGGCTTAATAAACTAAATAGTAAAAAGTATTTGGATTGCTGGAATATGCTAGGAAAAACAACCCAAAAGCAAACTACTTTTGAAGATTGGAACGCATATTTCAGTATTGAACTTATGCCTGAATTAGGGGATTTTATTTCCAGGAAGTACTATTTGGCTGAAATTGAAAAAGAAATGGAAGGACTGCCAAAAGGATTGTATGTAAATATTCGTTATAATTCCATTTACAGCAATACCGATAGTGCAGAAGAATATGTTATGATGTCTTTATCTAAAGCAGGAAAATGGGAGATACTCTCTTATTTTGCCGAATACCAACTAAAAGATGATAATGGAGAGCTTCCAAAATCTCAGTTAAAAAACTAAATGGCATTTTTAGTTACCCAATATCTGTAAGCTATAATTAGCATTTCCCATTTTTTCATTTTTTTGATATCCTTTTTATATAAACTAGGCAAAAGCAATTTATTTAACTTTGCTAATATTTTAAAAACCATTTTCCTTTGAAATAGAATAAGGAGTAAAAGAATGATGAGAAAGGCAACAATCAAAAGAATGTCCTCTCCATACCCGAAAGCAAGTAGTATATATATCATCTTATAAGCGTTACTGTTCCAACAATTTTTTCAGTTGTTGAATTAGCCAGTTGTTTGTACTGAATTATAAAAGCATAAACGCCCATTGGAGCATCTGCCCCATTTTCTAATTTTCCATCCCAAGACCCCATTTTGTAGTAGGAATACAATTCCTGTTGAATGTTACACAAATTCCCATCCGAATAACTATCAGTAAGTATTATCTCATCAGATTCAAAAACAATATCTCCTCCCCACCTTTTATGTATTTTGATATTAAAAGAGAAAAAACCACCTATTCCTTTTGTGAAAAATTCATCATTACAATGATCTATATTTGGAGTAAAGCTATTTGGAACAAACAACTTATTATCAGGTAAAATACAAACCATTAAAGAAGATGTATCCGTGCAATTTCCACTATTAATAAGAATTAAACTTACTAAATAGTTCCCTGTATCTGAATAGAAATGTTCGGGATTTATCCCAGAAGAATAAGGTTGAGTAGTGCTATCTCCAAAACTCCAAAAACTTGCAGTTGCTATTTCATTGCTATTAATATTGCTATTATCAATAAATTGAAAGCTACCATCCAGAAGAGAAATACACTCTTTCTTATTCACAAAAAAGTCAGCTATTATGTTATCATAACCAGGGATACTCACAGTATCTGAAATAATACAGCCAGATATATTATCGGTAATACTTACAGTATAATTTTTTGAAACCTGAGCATAAATACTATCGGTGGTTTGTACAGGATTGGTATTCCACCAATAAGAATAACTGCTGTTTCCTGTTACATTTACTTTGGCAAAACCATTTTCCCCATAACAATCTTTGGCACTAGTATTAAAGGACAAACTAAAAGTAGGGTAAACAAAAATATTAATACTTTCAGTTGCTGGCTCACTACATCCATCATTAACAATCACATTATAAACTGAATTAACAATAGGGCTAACATTATGCTCGAAACTACTTCCTAATCCATTATCCCAAACAAAGCTATAATTACTTCCAATTCCTCCATTTATATTCACGCCAATATTCACTATATCTCCAACACAAATTGAATCATCAGAAGAATAAGTGTTTAAACTTAAAGAATCGCCAACTAATACAATAGTATCAATACTTATAAGACAACTTCCACCACCTAAAGAATAAGTAATTACATGATAGCCAGGACCAGCAATTAAAGGGTTGAATGTAAGATTGGTAATTCCATTTCCAGATAAAATCCCTCCAGAAGGGCTTACATTTACTTGAATATTTGTATCTAAAAAACAATAATTACCCCCTACTCCACTCATGCTTAGAACAGGATTACTATAAACAGTAATTATAGTAGTATCTAAGCATCCTATTGGCGATTGATACAAAACATAATGAACACCAACCCCAGCTGTTGTTGGAGAAAATAAACCAGTATTTTGGTTAACTATCCCCTGCCCTGCCCATTGTCCCCCACTAGGATTAGCATTTAAATTAAAATCAGCAGAAGTAGCACATACTATAGTGTCCGTTAGAATACTTTGAGGAGCTACAGAAAATATAATACTATCTGAACAAGAATTAGCTGTATAAAAAATAGTATGATTTCCTACACCTGCCAGATTAGGATTAAACTCACCAGGGTAAGTAGCCGAAACTATTCCGTTCCCACTCCATATTCCGTAAGTAGGAATTCTTGAAATAAAATTGGAGTCAAGAATAATAAGTGTATCATCATTACAAGCAAATAAAGAATCTAAAAAAACATCTGTTTCTTGTACTGAAATTAGTGTAGTATCTATGCATCCAGCAACCGAATAAGTTACTACATCTACTCCCAAACCCAATGATGGATTAAACAAACCACTCATTGGATTTGTAATATGCGTTCCTGTCCAAATTCCACCAGACGGAACACCAACTAAATTGAAAGGAGCTTGTGTTGGGCAAATATCCATATCATTTCCAGCATCAATAGGTTTAACATAAATATTTACCGTATCGGTACAGCCTTGAATATTATAAATTAAAGTATGTAAGCCAGAATCAGCCACCATTGGCAAGAAAACCCCATTAGGCGTAATTGGACCTCCTAAAAATGACAGCAAATCAACTGCTACATCCGATTGCCATGAGTTCCCAGTGATTACTCTAAGGCGCATCAAAACTTCTGTCCCATTAAAACTGCTTAAATCCACAACCGCTTCCAACCACTGATTTGCTTGGCTTCCGCTTCTGATCCAAATATCGTTTGTCCAAGTTGTTCCATTATCAGTAGATATATCTACTGAAAAAGTGCCCTGCCCTACTCCATCAGCAGGATTATCATACATATGATACCAAAAATGTAATACAGGGTTGGAATATTCAGAAAGATTCAAACAAGGACTAATTATTCCTGCTCTTTTGTAAGGGTGATTTGCGCCTGATGCTTCTGTATATACATAATTTGTACCTTCATAAGCAAAGCTTGGGCCAGTACCTGCTGATGTTGTTCCGCCAGAGTTTGTAGTCCAATTAAAATCATTTAAAGGATCGTTTGTCCAATTGACTAATCCTAATTCAAAATTATCAGTATAAGGAAAAGAAGTTATAGGACTACTACAACTACTTGCTTGTAGTGGTAAATTAGGGCTTGTGCTCCAATACCCATTTATTGGTGAAAATATAAGCGGATAAGAAGTAGATTTTTGACAAATTGTATCGTCAGGCTGGGTAATAATATTGTCAATAATAATATTTAAGGTGTCTGAGCAACCATTTGGAAGCGTATAAATTGCATTAATAATTGTTGGTATATTTCCTACACTAATATCTCCATTTGATTGAATGCAATTACATCCACTCCAAGTTCCACCAGGAGTTGTATAAATTGTGTTTAAATTGAAAGTTGGCGCATTAGGACAAGCAGAAATGTCTGGTCCTGCATTAACCTCTAAAACAGTAATATTCATTGTTTCAGAACATCCTCCAAATCCGTAAGATACAGAATGCACTCCAGCTCCTGTTGTTGTTGGAGAAAAAATACCTTGACTTCCGCCAACAATTCCAAATCCCCACCACCACCCTCCATTTGGTGTAGCAGTCAGGATAAAATCAGGAATAGTTCTGCAAACTGTTGTATCATTTTGCAAAGTGGGCAAGGGTAAAACATAAATTGTAATAGAATCTACTTGAGATTGAGCTGGACCCGCATCACTTACCGTTACATAATAAGTAGTTGTTACAATTGGTGCGACATTGTGTGGACCTGGAGTTCCCGGCAAAAAAGGAGCCCAAATATAATTGTAAGAAGTAGAATCTCCCCCAGAAACTTGCACAAAAATATCTGTATTATCTCCAATGCAGATACTGTCTTCATTTGTCATCAAATTCACTTGTAAAGGACAATCGTTTATCACAAAGTTATAGTTTGAGTTTAGTATCCAAATACTATCGCAAACATCTTTAAAGTAGCTTTGAAAAAAGATGGAATAAGCCCCACTTTGATTTAAACCAGGAAATAAATTTAACTCAATGGTATTAGTAGAGTCGTTCGCACAATTTATTGCAGTTGCATTTACTATTTGATTAATTTGACCCACAACATTAATAATAGCTGTAGCTACCGAATCACAATGAATATTTTGGTCGAGAGTTATTGTTAGAACATTTGTACTGCAAGTAGGTGAAACTGGAATAGTAATAATTGGATTGGATGGAGGAGTGATTATAGCTTCCCAATTTAATTCAAACCCTTCAAGAGCCACATTATTATCGCTAATAAAACTGATTGTAATACAACCATTTGAAACAACTACTGGAGGTAGGTTCACACCTGAATATGGACCTCCAATTAGTGGAGAATTGGTGTCAGGACCATCAAAAATTCGTAAATAATCAAAAGTTGGCTCTGTTTCAAAAAATGTAAAAGTAATAGTAATATTTACCGCTCCTGGCGGACAAATAGTGAAACTATAATTTTCATTTTGATCATAATATCCTGCTGCAAGCGGATTTGATTCGCTATCAGTTAATGTTCCAAAACACTCATAAACAGTAAGATTCTGCATGGTATATTGCCCATAAGAAGAATTACTATAAAGAAGTATTATAGTAAACATTAACAGCAATTTTTTAAAATACTCCAATTAATATAAATTTAGTTTACCCTATTCTACGATAGTAATCTCTTCTGAAGTTACAGTATTACTCCAATTTCCAGCTCTGTCTTTAACTTTCACAGTATATGTTAACCTTTCACTACTTCCCACTCCAATCAAAAAAGTAGTATTCAAATAAATATTAAAAGTTCCTTTTATATAAACCTCCTCCCCATTAGGTGCTAAAGGAGGAATATGATACATATCAGCTTCACTCAGTCTGCTATCATGTACACTTAAGGATAAGATATCTGGATCCTGAAAACCAAGGTCACCATTTCCATCCTCATAAGCAACTTCTAAAAGTACGCTTTGAGTAAACTCCTGAACTATTGAAGGGCTAACTTTTTTTATTGATATTAAGGGAGTATCAATATTTTCTCTTATATCTTCTTTCTTACATCCATAAAATAAAAATAGAATAATGGAAAATCTGAGTATTTGTATTCGTATATTAGTTAAATTCAAATGCATATCTTTTTATTATTGGGAAATCAGTTCCGTCAGAAGGAATTTCCGTTATAGTATTATGTTCATCTTGGATATAAATTCTGTTATACAACAAATCATCTGTAGTGTATGAGCTAACATCAATAGTAATGTAGTGATAAAAATCAAGCATAGTATTCTTAAACCCCAGTTCAGAAATAGGCGTATTAGTATAAGTAATACTCTGCTCACTTACATTATTAAAATTATAAGCAGAGGTAGAAAATTTTGCTTTATTGTTAGTTAAATTTTGCACTGTTGTAACATCATCATCATAACTATACCAAACAGTAATATTTTGAGTGCCAGCAGGAACTTGTAGCAATATATTATTTCTTAATAATGGGGTGCTTCCTCCATCAGCATAGGCAACTAATCCTTTTATTTCTGGTTCAAAGTTTCCTAAACTTGGGCTATTGCCAAACATATCCTTAGCTCCTTCATTTATCCATTTTCTGATGTCTGCTAAAAATTGTTGTTTATTCTGATTCCAATACAGTTTTTCATCAGTATCCAACCCTAATGGCATAATGTTCTTCTGCCCTAATTCACCAAACTCAACTGTTAATCTATGGTAAAGCATTGATTTTGTAGTATCTCCTGGTAATACTCTGTATGTAAAATGATTTGTAGGATAATTAGGATCGTTTTTAATTAAAGGATGATATACTAAAGTGTTATAAGTACTTTCAATTGTTCTAAAATCTGGTTCTAAAGTGCCATCATGACAACCAGAATTTGCACAAAGTGGAGAGAATATCCTGTCATGCAACCCATTAATTGTATGATTAGCAACTAAATAAGATGGATCATCTGAATTGTCAGGATAGGTAAGGTTATCGTAAGGATTATCTATTTCTTTCTTGCAAGAGAAGAATCCAACAAAAACAATTAAGCATAAAAAAAGAGTTTTTTTAGTAAATTTCATAGTTTATAAATTATCGAACATTGACATTGAGTTTGCTGCCAAATACTGAGTAGGAATCTGTCCTTTTATACCAAATATATCAGCAATTGTAAGCACACCATCAGTTGCGTTTCCAATAGGATTATTTTCACTACCTACTAAATTATTTGCAGGCACATTTTTGCCTACCATCATTCCAAATATTCTTCTTGCGTTTTGATCGGAATGATCAAAAGCGTAGAAGTCATTAAAGTCATGTATCGCATTTGAATCCAAGTTCCTGCCACATTCAGGAATAGCTATCATAATTGTATTTCCTGCCATAGATGGGATTGACTGTATTTTATCCCATAAATGAGCTAAAGAATGATCTGCCCTATGCACCGCCCTTAAATAACTAGTGAAGTTACTATGACAAACATCTACATTATTCAAATTAACTACAGAAAGTTTTGGCTTAAACCATTTCATAATTTCAAGAGCATAACCAATAGTTGTAGCATCACCATTATCAGAAACAGCTGGCATATCCACAGCAGAGGGATTAGCGTACATATATTTTAAAAATTCTTTTATATCATATTTTTCCTGTTCAGTATTATCAATAGTTACAAGACCTGAACCAACTGTACCCCATACATTATCCAAAAACTCTTTTGTTTTGTACATTGGCTCTAATTCATCAACTTGGTCATATACTTTTGCATTTGAAAGGTGTTTTTGTCCATCATTTCCAAACACAACATTAGGTGCAATAAAGTTAGCACCATATTTTACACCATAGTCTTCATTCAAACTATAATTTAGAAGTGGAACAGAATTCATAATTCCATTACCTATAAACCAAGTGTCAGTTGCTTTTAGGTTCAGATGCTTTCTGACATATTCAAAAATAGTAGGATTTATTGGTTTTCTTTTTAACCCTTGACTTGAGAGGGTGTTCCCTTGAAGCAAGCCATTTAACCCTCCATAATGGCCAGTAGTTGCACTTCTCATTTCTTTAAAAATTGTGCCTTGCTGTTGGAATGTTTGGCTAAGAATTTTAGGAATTGGTACATCTCCTAATCCAGGAACAGCTCCATCAGTTCCATATACAATTTTATCAGTTGGAGCAGCCCCATTAAAAAGATTGTACATAATATTTCCTGGAAAATTAACTCCTTGACTATCGTCCAAATATCTTTGAAGTATAGTTTCTTGCTGTCTCATGCCACCAGCAAAAAGCACAAAAACAACATGATCAGCCATCTGAGAACCAGCAGCAGCAAATAACCTACCAGTTGGCAAAATATATGGCATAACAATACTGGCTGTTGATGCTTTTACTACATTGGTAATAAATTTTCTTCTTTTCATAGTTTAGTTTTTAGTAATACTGATACTCATCAGAAAGCGCAAAAGCTGTATAAAGCATTTCTGCTGTAAAAGCAGGATTTACTTCAATAAATTTTGTTAAATATTCTTTCTCTGCTTCTGTAATATCTCTCACATAAAATCTTGTGTAGATATTAGTTAAGAAAATATCTATATCAGCACGCATAATAGAATCAGACGGGATAATTACATCTGGTTTATTCATGAAATTACTTACAATTACCTCATGAATAGTTTCCTTATCTCCAAATGCTTCAATACAATGCGTAATTTCTACTAATTCATTAGCACTTAATGCTTTTTGAAATAAATTTGCGTACAAAATAGAAATATACTGTTCATTGGATTTTAGTTTGGTTTTTTGCGCATTTGGTGGCATTGTATTTATTGCATCTACCCCATAGCTTACATCTTTTTTACAAGAGAAAATAATTATAGAAAATAAACAAACTAAAAAAAATATTTTTTTATTCATGACTAATAGTTTTTATAAAAATTTTGGTTTTACCGTTATCATTATCCACGACCAATTACTAGTTTCAAAAGCACTTCCTATGTATGGTTGTATTTCGTATTTTCCGTTACTATCTTCAAACTTTTTGTTTTCCAAATCTACAAATTCTTTTTCTTTTACTTCCTCTAAAGATTCTTTGCCGAAAAATTGAGAGTAGCCAATTTTAATATTGACTTCCTTACTTAAATCATATCCAATTGAAATATCCACTTCATATCCTAAATTCTGACTAAGAATAAGATTAGCTTCAGTTGCTTGATTTAGGTTAGCATCATAACCATTACCGATATTTCCTACAGCATTAAACATATGCGTTACTGCATTAAAACTCATTTTACCTTCTTTATATTTTACACCAAAAGTAATATCCTGCAAACCAACACTTCTTGCATGATTTCCTACATAAAAATAATCCATATTTCCATTAAATTTATGGTTAGTTCCAAAAAGAGGCATAAAGGCTTTATCCTTTTTAAAATCTTCACCATAAGGGTTCAAGTCATTTCCTGATTGCTGCTCGTAACTTGTAGTAAGCGATAAATTATCAGATAATTTGTAGGCAGCATCAACACCAATTAAATAAGCACTTAAATTCAGCCCTGTTTGTAAATAAAAATTTCCATTAAGAGAAAAAGCATTATACTTTGTAGTTAATCTCCCTCCAAATGTTTGGATATCATTTTTAATATAATATTTGTTAATGGTGTAATCTGAAAGGTAATTCGTTTGATTCTCTACCTCCATTAAATTGATATAATATCTTCTTAAATCAGTATCATACATTGTTTTAAGATATACTAAACTAAGCGATACATTCTCTAAGGATTTGTTCATCCATATATAGTGCATATCTTTATATCCTGCTGACTCGTCTAAGTTTTTAGTAAAGCCAAGATGCACTTTTAATCCTCCTTCATATTTTACAAGTGCAATATCATGGCTTCTACTTTGAGGAGCCCAACCCACATTTCCAAAAAGGCGGTGATCATCATACACTAATTCTTGCCTTCCAACTTTTACGCTTACATTTTCAATCAAACTTACTTCAGTCCACGCTTGATGAACCGTAAAAAAATCGTTTGTGCTGTTTAAAGTAGAGACACTACCCCAAGTTCTTACATCTTGTAAGCTTAAACCAACCTTATAATTATCTGCATTATAATTAAGATTTAATCTTGTTCTTTGGCTAGTTGAAATAGTCGCGTCCATTGCACTATCTGCCAAGTTTTTATAACCATGTTTATACTCCATTCTTGGTCTTATTTCTCCATCCATGCTAAACTGTGCAAATACACTATGAGCAAACAACATCATTCCTCCTATTAATAAATTTTTTATAATCATTTTTTCTTTTTTTAAGCGGTTTTTAATTCTTCAAATTTTGGACGATATTCCCAACTCTTTATAGTGTTTCTCAATACTATCCACCAGAAGAAGAATAGTGTAGAGATAATTCTTAATATTAATTTCAATGAAGTAAATTCTGACAAATCTAAGCCAAATACTCCACTAGCATCTGTAAGGCCTAAAATTGATGGAATTCTGTACCAATAATAGCAGGAAATTGCTGCTGCTGCAAAAACTAAAGCAACTTTTGTATAATCTTTTTCTTCAAATAATCTTCTAAGAATCCAATAAGCAAATAAGGTTATAGAAAAACCTAACATTGGCAAACCATATACTTCATCAAGATTTGCCCACCCTTCCATTCTTGTAGGAAAATCGGCAACATTAAACCATCCCCATACAAAACCAGGAAAACCTCCAACAAAAATAAAACTTGCAAATCGACTTATTGCAGATTCTTGATTAGAACTTGGGGTGATATTATCAGTAGAATCTGCACAAGGACTAATACAATTTACACAAGTTGAGCAATGAGTATTTGGTACTGTTACCAATGGCTTGCTTCCATAGAGTTTTTCTACTGGAAATACAGGGCAAAGCCCAGAACACCAGCCACTTTTTCCTTGATACAAATACCCAAGTATCAATGCTAAAACGCCTACACCTACAAGTGCTATTACTACTGAAAGTCCGCTTGTTTCTACATGGCGTAAAGGCACTAATACATAAAGCAAGATTACACTTATTAAATAAAATATTCCTTGTTGTTTTTGATCCTGTTGTTTTGCTTTACTAATTCCTAAATATCGAGCAAAAAGTGAAGTAGTTCCCATTGGACAGATATTTCGCCATACTCCAGGAGCAACAGCAAACAAGAGTGGAGCTGCAAAAATTAATACATTCCAAAAAGCATCACGCCCAAATGACTCTGGTAATGACGGAATAAATCTTAAAGAATCGTTAAGCATTAGAGTAAGGAACCCAATCCCCAAAATAAATAATAGTACTTGAAGTGCCCTCCAAATTCTCAATCCTTTTTTTGAAATTTCTTTTGTTTCCATAGTTATTTAATCAAAATGTGCGTATTCATCCGTCATTAGAATCTTCTTTTGTACTTTCTGTAAATCATGATCGTAAAAGAAGGTCTCCATTATTTCTGCTTTTTCTAAAGTTGTTGGCTCACGAGATAGCATTGTAAGGTACACCCAATTTATCATTCCTTCATAATATTCTCTTGAATTTGTTAAAATCTCAATATAATCTCCTTTGTTTTGTCCTGGTAAATTAAATAATAATCTTGCTTCATTAAACTCTATCATATTAAAACCATTATCAAATTCATCTGTTGTAGGAAAACGAAAAAACAAATCATCAAAAGAAGCATTTACAAAATTAAAAGTGTTCATATTTATTAAATCATATATAGCATTGTAGAGCATTCGTGCATACACTTCATTTATTTCAATAACTCCATTCATATATAAAACTTCAGATGAAATGATCTTTTTTAACTTATTTACTTCAAATCTTCTTTTATCTATTCCTTGTTGATTTCCTCCCATTAGAGAATCACTTAAAATTGCTTGCTCTAGAATGTTTATCTCAAAACTTAAATCTTCATTTGAAGCTCCTTCAATCATCCTTGCCTTTGTCATATCATAAATTCTATGATAATAAGCAGTTTTGTAAATTGTAGTAGAATCACCAATTGCAGTATCTAAAACAGTATTAGTCATTAGCTTTGTAATCAAGCTATCCCTATACTCCATTTTTAAATCATTATCTTTTAAATATTTCGCTTCTTCCTCCATTTCAGTATCTAATGGCTCTCTCCCAATTAAATCAATAAAAATACGATTTACATAATTCTCAATAAGCACGGTAGGGATTTCACCATAATAAGGTGGAGTGTTATTCGGAATTGTTTCAATTTCTTTTTTGCAAGAAGAAACAATAGCTATCATTAATAAAAAAATATAAATTCTATTTTTCATTATTTAGTATTTTAATCATTTACAAATTTAGAGTTTTTATACAGAAAAAACATGTTTTTTATCATACTATTTTTTTATTAGCTTAAAATTATTTATGAAATCTTGTTCTTTAATTTTTATTATATACACTCCCTTATTTAAGCTGTTATTAATTGTAAGTTGATTTGTAACATCATTCCAGCTTTCTATTAATTTTCCATTTATTTCAAATATCTGAATATCAAATTTTTCATTATTTGGCAAATCAATATTGATTTTTCCACTTGTAGGGTTTGGGTAAATCATAACTTTATTTTCAAATAAATCATTAATAGAAGAAGTGCAAGTATCTACATAAACCCAAATATCTTCACGCACCACACAACCATTAGAGTCAATCGCTTCCAGCAGATACCATGTATCTTGACCTGGAAAATCTACTATCCTGTCTCCTATCATTCCATTATTCCAAGCGTAAGATACAAAACCGGCTGTAGCTTCCAACACAATAGAATCCCCCAAGCACAAATAAGGAGGATTAGGAGCAGAATAAATGGTTAAATTTGGAGATGTAAATACATCTACTGTAAGTTCTCCTCTTGCTGCACATCCATTACTATCAATTGCTTCCACTACATAAGATGTGTTTATTGAAGGAGTTACTACTATTCTATTTGTAGTGTCATTTGTTGACCATACAATAGAAGTATAGTAAGCGTCAATCTCTAATACAATAGAATCCCCATCACAAATTATTGCAGGATTTACAGAAGAAAAGATATCGATTTCACCGATAGAAACAGTAAAACACGCACTGTCCGTGCAGCCAGTTGAATCGGTTGCCAAAACACAATATGTGCCGGCTGCTGTTACAATAATAAAGCTGCCAATAGCACCATTTGACCAGAGATAAGAAACAAAAGGATTAGATGTAGTTGTTGGTGATGCAAGCAGTGTAGTCGAACTTCCTGAATTGCAAATAACCGAATCCCCAATTATTTCTACTTCACAAGCAGTAGTTTGTGGACAAGGCAATAATTGTCCGTTTGGTCCTATTGCACTTGTGTAAGTAAAAATGCCATTTTGCATGGCAATACAGTCGTTATTATAAATATTTCCATCACAGCCGCAGACTGGCATATAAGTCAGTGGACATACACCAAAACCTCCTGTAGGAATACAGCTTTCACAAATGGTAGTATCACATCCTGTTTGTAAATCAGTAATGGTAACACACCACCCAGAGTAAAATGGTTTCTGATTAGAAGATCCTACTGGCGTACCATCATTCCAAGCATAAGTATATTGCGACATGCCGTTAACCGTAGCATTCATCATAATTGGAGAAGCTGGAAAAGGAATTGCTACCTGAACCCCTACAAGATTACAGGGAGAAGATGTAGAAGAAACAGTAAATTGAAAATCTTGATTATCATCTGGAACAATTCCGGGTGTACAAGGAGGTGTGCCAGGGCCGCTTCCAAACCCACTTGTAAGTGTTAAATCAAAAGTATAAGTTCCTGCAGCAAGTGGCGGCACTACAAAGGTGTCGGTGGTGTAGCACATTGCTGTAAGAAGACCAAGGCAATGATGAGCGTTAGCCATTATTGTATTTCCAACAACCGAGCTACTAGAGGATAGAAGTTCACAATCCGAACTAGAAAATTGCACATCAGCAAATATAAAAACGGTATCGTTAGTAGTTGGCTGTAAAGGTGCCCATTGGAATATTCCAATTGTTCCTTGTGTTGTTCCTTGTGCAGTTACTCCTAATGAAATAAAAATGTTTAAAGATAAGAATAGTAGTTTTTTCATTTTTTAAAAATTTAAATTTTGTGTAAATTTCAGAAAAAAACTAGATAAAAGCAAGGAAATTGAAGAAAAGAAAAATAATCTTATGTACTCAAAAGCCTTTATCGCACAAATACAAATTCAGAATTGGAAGATAATTCACTATCAAAAGCATAACCTCCCTCATTAAAATCAACTAATTTATTAGGAGAGGTAATTTTGTTTTTAATGATGTATCTGCACATCATTCCTCTTGCTGATTTTGCAAAAAAGGAAATGACTTTTAGTTTCCCATTTTTGAAATCTTTGAAAACAGGAGTAATTAATGGAACTCCTAATTCTTTCATATTTAACACTTTACTGTATTCATTTGAAGCTAAATTAATTAAGAAACTGACTTTATCATTTTTCATTTCATTGGTAAAATGATTACTTAAATCATCTCCCCAAAATTGGTATAAAGTGTTTCCTTTTATGGTTGTAAGTTTTGTACCCATTTCCAAACGGTAGCTTTGCATCAATTCCAGAGGCTTTAGCATGCCATATAATCCTGAAAGTATCCGTAAATGTTTTTGTGCAAAATCAAAATCTTTATTGTTAAAATCATCCGCTTTTAAGCCTTGATACACATCACCTTTAAAGGTAAGGATGGCTTGTTTGGCATTATCTTGGTGAAATGGTAATGACCAATTACTGTATCTATCAGCATTTAATAATCCTAAATTAGGGCTAATTCCCATTAATTTTGACAATTAAGTTGGCGAAAAATCTTTTAAAATATTTGTTAATTCTTTCGCTTTATCTAAAAATACACATTCTGAAAAACTAATGTTGTTTGTGTTTTTACTACTATCAATCTTTTTTGCAGGAGAGATTATGATTTTCATTTGGATTTGTATTATTGCACAAAATTACCAATAAATTCCATGTATCATCTAATAGAAAAGTATAAACTTAGTTCACTGCATTTAATGGTCGTTATTTTAGGACTAACTGGTGTATTTGGCAAATTAATTTCCTTAGATGCCATCCACTTAGTATGGTACCGGATGCTTATTGCTTTTGTTACTTTACTGCTCTTTTTGGTATATAAAAAGCAGTTGTTCTCGGTCAGCCGCAAAGATTTTTTTGGGATTCTTGGGGTTGGCGCTTTGGTTACTATCCATTGGTTATGTTTTTTTCAATCCATAAAAGTTTCTACCATTTCGGTTGCGGTAGTCTGTTTGGCCACTTCTTCTCTTTTTTCTGCACTAATTGAACCCTTGTTTTTTAAACGACAACTTTTGAAATATGAAGTATTGATGGGTATAGTAGTAATTGCTGCATTAATCTTTATTTTAGGAGCAGAAACGCAATATTTTTGGGGTTATTTCTATGGAATAACGGCTGCATTTTTAGGTACTTTATTTACTCTTTATAATGCAAAATATATTAATAAAGTGGGAGCGGCAAAAATTACAATGATTGAGATGTTGGCGGGTGTGCTAATTATAAGTTGTATTTTATTGTTTCAGAAAGATTATACTGTTTTTACTTCTCTAATATCAGTAACAGATTTTAGTTACTTGCTGATTTTAGGAACGCTTTGCACTGCAATGGTATTTGTTTGGATGACTGAAATAATGAGGCATATTACGCCCTATTCCTTAATTATGGCTGTCAACCTTGAACCAATTTATAGTATCATATTAGCACTTGTCATTTTTGGTGACTCTGAGCTGATGAGTACTTCATTCTATATTGGAAGTGGTGTTATCATTGGTATTGTTTTTTTAGAAGGATATCTAAAAAATAAACAATAGTTTCTTGATAGAGTCGTTTTGATTTTTAATTTTGCGGTTTCTTTTTAAAAAAATAAAATAAAAATGAAAAACATATTATTTCTTATCTGCATTTTGTTTGCTACACTTTCTAATGCACAAAACTTATCTGAACTTTTAGGGAATACTCAAAAAGGACATAAAATTAGTGGTGAAATAAAAAACATGCAGGACACCACTGTAATTTTGGCATACTATTTTGGCGGCAAACAATATGTTACTGATACAGCAGTAGTAACAAATGGAAAATTCACTTTTAGTGGCGACAAACAGTTGGATGGTGGTATTTATTTAATAATTCTTCCTGGCGGAAAATATTTTGAATTGATTATTTCTGAGCAAAAATTCTCATTTACTACTGATATAAATAATTTGGTAGCTAGTATGAAATTCAACAATTCAAGAGAAAATGATGCTTTTTATACCTACTTAAATTTTATTACAAGCCAACAGCAAAAAGTAGCGCCTCTTAAAGAAAGGTTAGCAAATGCACAAGAAAATGAAAAAAAGAAAATTCAAGAAGAAATAAGTGAAGTAGATAATTTAGTAAGGGATTATCGTGATGATTTTCAAAGCAAGTATAAGGATGTGTTTTTTAGTAAAATTATAAGTGCCACTACTGATATTGTAATTCCAGAAACGCCATTGGATTCTACTGGAAAACCAAAAGAAAACTTTCCGTTTTACTATTACAAAAAACACTTTTGGGACAATATGGATTTTTCAGATAATAAAATGCTCAGAACACCTATTTTCTTCAATAAAATGGATCAGTATTTAGAAAAATTCAGCCCAAAACATCCAGATTCTATTATCGTTTCAGCTGATATATTGATAGAAAAAGCAAAGGCAAATAAAGAAATTTTTAAATATGTTGTTTCTTATATCACTTCTACTTATGAGCGTTCTAAAATTATGGGTATGGATGCGGTTTTTGTTCACATGGTTGAAAAATATTATATGACTGGCCAATGCGATTGGGTAAAGGAAAAACAATTAAATAAAATAATTGAAAGAGCAAGTAGGATTAGTCCAAATATGATTGGAAAAAAACCACCAAATCTAGTATTTAAGGACACTTCTAATCAGTATCATTCTCTTTATCATTTAGAGGCAGAGTACACACTTCTTTACTTTTACGATCCGGATTGTGGGCATTGCAAAAAAGAAACTCCGAAAGTAAAAGCAGTTTGCGATTCATTAATGGGTGCTGGAATTGATATTAAAGTATTTGCAGTAACTACCGAATTTGATATTGAAAAGTGGAAGGAATTTATAAGAAAATACAATACTGGCAACTGGATAAATGTAGGTGATATTCAGTTTGATAAGGAAGGGAATCCTGTAGCTACATCTAATTGGAGAGAACAATACGACATCTACTCTACCCCTGTAATTTATCTTTTAAATAAAGATAAAGAAATAATTGCCAAACGAATAAATGACAAACAGATTGTAAAAATAATTCAGAGAGAAGAATAATAATTGATTTTTATCTTCACTTTCATCCTACATTGGATTTATCAATTTCTTAGAAAGAGGCATGATACAACCTATATTTATTATATTTGTTTTCCAAAAGAAAGCTGTTATCAAAAGTAACCTTTATGCAAAACATTCCTTTAGCCGAAAGAATACGCCCTAGAAAACTTGCAGAAGTTATAGGACAAAAACATCTGATTGGCGAAAAAGGAACGCTAAAAACAGCCATTAATAACAAACTCATCCCCTCTATGATTTTTTGGGGACCACCAGGAGTTGGAAAAACTACTTTATCCAACCTTATCGCTCAAGAATTAGACCGTCCATTTTATACTTTATCAGCTATAAATTCTGGAGTAAAAGATGTGCGTGAAGTAATCCATAAAGCATCATCCTTAGGACTTTTTGGTAAAAATATTCCAATCTTATTTATTGATGAAATTCATAGATTTAGTAAAGCACAACAAGACTCTTTACTTGGGGCTGTTGAAAAAGGAGTAATAACCTTAATTGGAGCAACTACCGAAAACCCTTCTTTTGAGGTTATATCCGCCCTACTTTCTCGTTCACAAGTTTATGTTTTAGAGTCTTTATCAAAAGGAGAGCTACAAGAACTTTTAGATAGAGCAATTACACAAGATGAAGTACTAAGCAAACAAAATATCACCTTAAAGGAAACAGAATCCTTAATGCAAATATCAGGTGGAGATGCAAGAAAATTATTAAATATTCTGGAATTAGTTGTTAGCTCAGTTGATGCAAAAGAAATCATCATTACTAATGATTTAGTAATAGAAAAAGCACAACAAAACATTGTTCGTTATGATAAAAATGGCGAGCAACATTATGATATAATTTCTGCTTTTATTAAATCAATAAGAGGTAGTGATCCTAATGGAGCTGTTTATTGGTTAGCAAGAATGATTGAAGGCGGAGAAGATGCGAAATTTATCGCTAGGCGTTTATTCATTTTAGCTTCAGAAGATATTGGAAATGCAAATCCTACTGCATTGGTTATTGCTAATAATTGTTTTCAAGCAGTAAATGTGTTAGGCTTCCCAGAAGCAAGAATTACACTATCGCAAACCGTAATATACTTGGCTTGTTCTCCTAAAAGCAATGCTTCTTATATGGCGATAAATGATGCACAGGAAGAAGTTAGAAAAAGTGGAAATCTTAGCGTTCCTTTACATTTACGAAACGCGCCAAGCAAACTAATGAAAGAGCTGGGTTATGGAAAAGATTACATTTACTCACATAATAAACCAACAGACAGTCAAGAGTTTTTACCTGAAGAAATAAGTGGTAAAATGATTTACAATCCCTCTAATAATAGCAAGGAAAATGCGTTTAGAGAAGGGCTTAAAAACCTCTGGAAAGGAAAATACAATTATTAAACTATATTTGCGAAATGAAAAAAACACTTTTAATTTTACTTACTACTCTCCTGTTTTTTGCTTGTAAGCATGAGTTGGAACGCCCTACTTGGGATGTTGATTTATTAGTGCCATTAATTCATTCCCAGATGAGTATTAATGATATACTTACTGATAGCAATACTACTATAAATGAAGATGCTAATGGTTTTATTACTCTTATTTTTCAGGAAGATTTTATTGATTTTAAATTTGATACTTTAGTAAATATTAAGGCAAGAACAGATGAGAAATCTACAACACTTGATTCTGTAGTTTTTGATGATGTAGTAATTGCCGATACCTCAACAATTGGGGAAGCGATAAGTGAAATCCCTTTTGGCACCACCCTATTTCCAGATGGAACAATGAGGACAATTCCTGCATTGACAATTGCCAATGAGGACACAATAAATGTAGATGCTAGTGAATATTTTGAAACCATGACTTTGTATAATGGAATGTTAAAAATAAAACTAAAAAATGGTTATCCTACCGATATTTCTAATGTTAGTTTATCTCTGATTAATGCAGTAAATCAGAACTTGATTGCAACATTTAATTTTCCTTTAATACCATCAGGAACAACTGCAGAAGATAGTATTGATATTTCTGGGCAAACATTAGATGAAAACCTTTTGGCTATTTTACATAATATGGACATTAATGCCTCAAATGGAGATGTACTTATCAACTATGAAGATGCTATAATTACTACTATTACAATTGCAGATATTGGACTTTTGGAAGCAACCGCTTTTTTTCCAGAACAACAATTAGATTCCTCCAAAACTGAGTTTACTTTTGATTTAGGAAAAGCTCAACTTACTGAGATAAAAATAAAAGAAGGGGCTGTTACAATCAGTGCTTTAAGTACCCTTCCAGATACTGGAAAAATAATTTATAATATCCCATCTTTAAGAAAAAATGGAGTTCCTTTTACTTCTACAAGTGTTATCCCTCCTAGTATAAATGGAGAAATGACAATGCTTAACTTTGATTTTGATGGTTATTTACTTGATTTAACAGGGCAAGATGGTCGGCTTGGTGGCGATACTGTAAATACTATTTATTCCGAATCTTTTACATATATAGATTCCACAGGGGAATTAGTAACTATCAACCAAACCGACAGCTTCTATTCCTTTACCGATTTTGATTTTGTTACAGAATATGCAAGAGGTTTTTTAGGACAAGATACACTTGAGGTAGAAGAAACTCAAAGTAAAACAAATGTATTTAATAAAATAATATCTGGGGATTTGGATTTAGAATCTGCAACACTTAGCTTGAATATCAAAAATTATTTGGGTGCTGATTTACAAATCAAATTTGATAAATTAGGCACTTATAACTCTGTTACAAATACAACTGTTTCGGCAGGATTTAACTTTTTATCTCAATTTTTTACTATTCCAAGAGCTACCGAAATTATTGGTGCAATTCCAGTTGTTCCATCAATTACAAATATAGAATTAGATGCTAAAGATATGTTAGAAATCTTGCCAAATAAATTCCAATCAAAGATGGATATTTATGTAAATCCTTTTGGACAAAGCTCCACCCCTGGTTTTTTATATCCTGCTCACACAATTGATGCCAGTTTAAATCTTGAAATTCCTTTATCACTTATTGCAAATAATCTTACCCTAATTGATACAAATGAGGTTAATATTAATCAATCCAGTGAAATCGAGATTGAAAAACTATTTATTACTATTAAAAATGGAATCCCTTTTGATGCTTCAATAAATATAATTCTATATGATGAATTTGATAATTTGATTGATACGCTTTTTAATAATGCTATTCTTTTATCTGCAAAAGTAGATGAAAATAATATGGTTTTTGAAAGCACTACCTCTACCCTTACGGCAGATTATAATCAGAGTATGAACATCAGAAAGATAATAACAGTTGCAACATTTAATACAATGCCCAATAATAGCTTTGTTAAAATTTATAGCGACTACAAAATGGATCTTACAATGAGTGCTAAACTGAGAAAAACCATAGGAAATTGAAAAAAATAATATACCAAATAATCTTTCTTCTAATACCTGTTTTTCTATTTGCAGGAGACAGCACACACACTAGCAATACAATAACTTGGGATAGTAAACTAATCCTAGAATCTAATAGTTTGAATATGGATTTTGCAAACAGAATGTTATATGGAGGCTACATAAATGAACATCAAAAAAATGATTGGATTTCAAATTTAGATATAAACAATACTCTTTTTACTGAAATATCAAATGGAATAACTTACCAAAGGAAATTTAATAATAGTAAAATCCTTTTTTCTATTACTGACCGTAACATAGCTCGCATTTCTTTTACAGATGATTTAATGAAACTCATCTTATTTGGGAATTACAACTACCAAGGAGATACCTTAAATTTTGATAAAACCAACTTTAGTTTTGATAGGTTTCAGCAAATAAAAATGGGTTATGGAAAAACATTCAAAGTACAAAAAAACTACTTAACTATTAGTACAGCTTTCTCTTATTTAAATGGGAATCATCACCTTTCTTTTGTTTCAGAAAATACAAGTTTCTATACTTCTGCCTTTGGTACTTACAACAATTTGGAGTACGATATAAATGCTTTTGCTACAGACACAAATGATTTTAATCTCTTTACAAATAATGGAAATGGAATTGCTTTTGATTTTGCAATATCGTTTGAAAATAATGAGAAAAAATACACCCTTTATTTAACAGATTTGGGTTATATTAATTGGAAGGAAAGTGCTTTAAAATACAACACTGATACTTCTTTTTCATTCAGTGGATTTGAAATTGATGACCTTTTAGAGTTTAACGACTCCATAATAGAAGCAGAATCCGATAAGTATTTGGAAGATATTTATATTGGTGCAAGAAAAGGAGTTAAAAAATCTTATATCCCAGCTAATTTTGGGTTTAAAGTAGAAGCACCTCTTTCCGATTTATATTTTAGTAAATATATTTTAGGGTTTAATCTTAAATGGCAACCCAATCAAGATAATGTACTTTTTTCTGGAGAGAAAATATTGCAAGGATTTTATGAATCTGCTTATTCCCCTTATTTTTATTTGAAAACTTTTGCAGAAACAAAATACGCTTTGCTTATTCCTAAAATTGCAATTGGAGGTTATTATCAAAAACTTAGTTTCGGACTATCTGCACAATTTGGAAATAAAGTTCCTATTCGCTTAGGAACGCAACATTTAGAAAGTATCTTTAAAGGAAAAGACAGCAAAAACCTAAGTGTATTTTTACAAATAGGAGTTAGATTTTAAATAATATGCTAGCAAAAATCAGTAAAATACAACATAAAAAAAGTGGAAACTTCTTTCTTTTAGCAGGACCGTGTGCTATTGAAGGAGAAGAAATGGCAATGGAAATTGCAGAAAAAATACTTGCAATAACCAACAAATTAGAAATCCCCTTCATCTTTAAAGGAAGTTACCGAAAAGCAAACCGTTCTCGCTTAGATTCTTTTACTGGAATTGGTGATATGGAAGCTTTAACTATCCTAAAAAAAGTGGGTGAACGCTTCAACATCCCTATTGTAACGGATATACACACTGCTGAGGAGGCTTCAATTGCAGCCCAGTATGTAGATGTTTTGCAAATTCCTGCTTTTTTATGCAGACAAACTGATATCCTAGTTGCTGCAGCAAAAACAGGTAAAATTGTAAATATTAAAAAAGGACAATTTTTAGCTCCTGAAAGCATGATACATGCAGTAAATAAAGTAAAGGAAAGTGGAAATAATGCCATAATGCTAACTGATAGAGGAACTATGTTTGGCTACCAAGATATGGTAGTTGATTTCAGAGGAATTCCTACTATGCAAAACTTTGGTGTACCTGTTGTATTGGATATTACGCACTCTCTACAACAACCCAATCAAAGTAGTGGTGTAACTGGAGGTAAACCTGAAATGATAGAAACCATAGCCAAAGCTGGAATTGCTACAGGAGTTGATGGTTTATTTTTAGAAACACATCCCAACCCTTCCACAGCAAAATCAGATGGTAAAAATATGTTGCAATTGGACAAGCTAGAGGATTTACTTACTAAGTTGGTAAAGCTCAGGAAAGCTTTATAATTACCCCTATAAAACAGGAGGCCATTCTGCTAGCTAAATATGAGCTGTGTTTAAATCCAAATAGCTCTGTAAAATAATAGCTGCACTCACTTTATCAACAAGAGATTTATCCCTTCTTTTTATTTTTTTTATTCCAGCATCTAATATGCTTTGTTTAGCAATTTTGGAAGTAAAGCGTTCATCAATTCTTTTAATAGGGATTTGAGGATATTTTTTAGAGAGTTTTTTTACAAAATTTTGAGTAATTTGGGTGCTATCCGTTGGGGTTCCATCCAAGTTTTTTGGCTCGCCCACTACAAAGCAATCTATTTCTTCTTTGGCTAATAAATCTTTTATAAAAGTAAAAAAATCAGATGTGTCAACTGTGCAAAGTGCAGATGCAATTATTTGCAAAGAATCAGAAATTGCAAGCCCAATTCTCTTTTTTCCAAAATCAATTCCAAGGGCTTTTGCCACTATTGTTTTACAATTTGGTAAGTAATATTTTCTGGCAATACTTCTATAATATAAGCTCCAGAAGAGTAATTAGAAATGTCAAAATTCCATTTTTCATTTATATTATTTGCAGATTTTATCACTTTCCCATTTACATCTAAAATTTTCAAATCATGCTGCTTGGTATCATTAAAAGTGATGGAAAAAGAACCCATTGTAGGATTTGGAAAAAGTTTGATATTAGTATAATTTTCTTTAACCGACAATGCATTCAAGTCAATTGGAGGGAAAACGATATAATCAATCCAAGCACAATCTTGTCCACTTTGCCAACTACCATCTTTTTCATATTCCCATTTAAAAGTATTTTGCCCCACCCCTACCGGATAAGTTGCTAAAGTCCATGGCTTATTTCCTGACCATTCTGCTATTTTTGCACCATTTATCTTGAATTTTAAGAAGTCATAATCTTCTTCTGAAGAAACGGAGTAATAAAAAGAAATATCCCCAGCAGCCAAAACATTTACTGTTATTGAAAGTTCCGATTCCTCTGCATCAGGCAATCCGTTAAAAGATTGGCTACAATAAGTTCCTTCATAAGGTTGCACGCTATCAACAAACCAAGGAAATACACCTTGAATCCAAGCGTAATTAGTAAAATTTCCTGTTTCATAATCTTCATCAATAATACCAATTACTTCTGAAAAAATAAAGTTGTAATTGTAAGTTCCGTTCCCAAAATTAAAAGGAAACTGTGCCAAAGTGCCAAGTGGTGTAAGCGCATCAATACTAATGGTAAATACCGTATTTGCAGATTGGCTAATATTCAAATTATTGATATTGGAAGTAGAAGATGTAACACTCACATAAGAACTTAAACTAGATAAATTTGCTTGCAAATTATTAATATCGGCATGACCAGAATTTACCGCCTCCACAATAATATCAACCGTTTCACCAGCATCCAATTTTCCATTTCCATTTCCTGTTGCCACATCATCAATAGTAAAACTTATATGCCCCAATAATGGTGCATTCAGCATTATTTGGATATTCGAAATCCAAGAGTTTCCACTAGCATCCGTTACATCCAAATTGAAAAGTACTTGATGCTGGTCAGGAATATTATTATCTACAACAAAAGTAAAAGCATTACTGATTGTACTAGCTTGATTGGCATTCACAAAAGAGGTGAAATCCAAACTATCAGTTATTGTAATATATTGATTATTTGTACTAAGTTTCACATTTAAATTAGTCGCATTTACTGAGCCCAAATTCTGCAAGTCCACATCCAAATGAATCACTTCTCCATAATCAACTAATCCATTATTATTTCCAAAACTATCATCTACTAAATAATTAGGACAAATAACAAAAGGTGCATTAGTAGTAATAACCGAAACCGTTCCGATATAGGGCTCACGGAATTGCTTAGTAACAACCAAATCAGCAGTTCCTAAATTAGCTAGAGGAGAAAAACTTAAAGTTACCATTCCACTTTGCCCAACAATTTGTGCATCAAGCAAAGTACCATTCATAGAAAGGGCAACATAAGCATGCTCTTCTGCTGTAACTGCTAATGTAGAAGTACCAAGAGGAACAGCTGAAAGGTGAGTTACACTCATAGTAGCAGGAACGCCTAAATAAGGCATCACAGAAGGATCTCCCATCAAATGATAGATTTCCCAATAATACTGCTCAGAACCACCAGCTTGGGTTACCGCCAAATTTCCGGCATGTAGCATTTGCCCTTGAGTTATAAACCAATCAGCTTGCTGTTCTCCATTTTCATGCCAAATACAATCGTAAATTCCTAATCCAGTTTGTGCGTAAGTAGGATTTGTTGGTGGAGGCGTAGTACCATTTCCAACACCCCACCAATAATCTTCATTCCAATAAGTGTTATTTGAGCCGCCAATATAACCAACTGCCCCTTTACTATTTGCTCTTAAAAGTGCTTCTCCAAAACATTCTGGAACATCAAATTTATTCGATTGACAACAATTTCCTATAATCAAACCATACTCATTTGTATTCTGTAATGAAGGCACATCAGAAGTTGTAAAACTTGGATCGGACCAACCAGAAGAACCACAATGAGCCGTATAATTTGCAAAACCAACTCCCCCACTTATATCTGCAATAATTGCAGCAGAAGCCCCTGACATATCAGAAGTAATTGGGCTTCCTGAACCATATAGGTAAGTGTAAGAAGTTAGACCATGTGTAGTATTGAAATAATTATCTGTTCCATAATTTATTTGCCCATTTCCATAAGTTGGCGCCATAGAAGCATCCACCCCAGCAACCATCACTACCTCATCCAAATAAGAAGGATCAGCCATGGTATATTGCTCATATTCTAAGGTTTTCAAAATTTGAGGTGTCAATTCCTCAGGCATGGTAGCTGAAAAACGACCATAATACATTTCAGGATAAAAATCACCTCCACCATCAAATTCACAATAATACATATCCGCCAAATGAGAACCAGCATTACCATTAAAAGAAGGCACTTGGGCATCATCTCCCACAATTAGTAAATAAGTTGGAGCAGGATCATTTACAGTAGCATTATCATACATATTTTTGATAAAAGCCCTAATAGAAGTTGTTGTGTTACCAACATTTGGATCGTTTGTGTAACCTTCAACTACTTCAAATCCTTTTTTGGTTTTCCATTCTACAAATGGTTGCAAAATAGTTTGAAACATAGGATCGGAAATTATTACATATTTTATTGGATAAGTAGAAATAACATCCTTTGTTGGAATTGGTAGGTAATTTACAAATTGCTTAAACTGATGCTCAAAATTTGGATTAAAATATTGCTTTCTAATCGCTAAATCTCTCTTAAAATCTACATTTTTGAAAATTATTTTTACTTCTATTTTCGTTATGATTTTAAGCTCATTTGTAACAGGATTATAGCGAAATGGAGAAATACTTAATCGGCCCATCTCTCTTCCACGCATTTTGCCCAAAACTTCTGTTTTTACAATAGGATTCTCATTAAATCCATTGATTTGATAAAAATCTCTATCAAAGATAAAAGGCACATCTTCTGCATTATCGCCTTTTGAAATGGAAGGCTGATTAGGGAAGATAGGTAAATAAATATTATAATCAGACAATGAAATACTTTGCTCTTGAATATTTATAATTTTTATAACTGCCTCTGCGCCATAAGGAATACTAAAAAGTTTCTTTAAAACAGGAAGTTCTGGCTTTCCAAAATCATTATTAGCAGTAAAACCATTTACAATTAATTTTATAAAATCACCCTCTTTTGTTTTTATCACCTTTGTTGTAAATTGGGAAAAGCTACTTACAAAAGAAAATTTACTAATTGAATTATTAGTGATTTCAAATTGATTGTAAGAATCATTTAGCTTTATTTCTTCTGAAAAAGAAAGAAAAAAAGTGAATAAAAGAGTTGTAAAAAGTATACCTAGTTTTTTCATAATAAATTATTTTTAGGCAAATTTAATAAAATTGAATAGACAAAGCTGATTCTTAATACGACATATTACTTATTCAAAAACATAAAGAATAACGAAACTTTATTTTTTTATAGCCGTATAAGTTGGTGATTGCGGTGAATACCGCTTTTTTTATGCCTTCTTTTTTGTTTTCCTACTTGCTTAGATTCTCGCGAAAAGTTCTTTTTCTATCGCCTAATATCTATCATCTAATATCTATTTTTATCTTTGCACTATGATAAAAAAATGGAAAGAAATAATTGAATCCGCTTGGGAAAACCGAGAACAATTAAAAGATGTAAAAACTATTGATTGCATCAATTCAATTATTGAAGAAATTGATAAAGGTAGATTGCGTACAGCAGAACCTACTAATAATGGATGGAAAGTTAATGATTGGGTAAAAAAAGCAGTAATTCTATATTTTCCTATCAGAAAGATGGAGACTATTGAAATAGGACCACTAGAATTTCATGATAAAATGAAACTTAAAAGTGGCTATAAAGAACTTGGAGTAAGAGTTGTCCCTCATGCAGTGGCTCGATATGGTGCATATTTAGCTCCTGGCGTAATAATGATGCCATCATATGTAAATATTGGCGCTTTTGTTGATAGTGGAACAATGGTAGATACTTGGGCAACTGTTGGTAGTTGCGCTCAAATCGGAAAAAATGTACACCTATCTGGTGGAGTTGGGATTGGTGGCGTTTTAGAACCCGTTCAAGCATCTCCAGTGATTATTGAAGATGATGCTTTTATTGGATCTCGATCAATTGTAGTTGAGGGAGTAAAAGTTGAGAAAGAAGCTGTGTTGGGAGCAAATGTTGTGCTTACTGCTTCAACAAAAATAATTGATGTTAGTGGGGAATCTCCTGTAGTATACAAAGGAATTATACCTAGTCGTTCAGTAGTAATTCCAGGAACTTATAACAAAGAATTTCCTTCTGGAAACTATGGAGTTCCTTGTGCATTAATCATTGGAAAAAGAAAAGAAAGCACTGATAAAAAAACCTCCTTAAATGATGCGCTTAGAGAATATAATGTAGCTGTATAATGAGAATAGGATTTGATGCAAAAAGAGCGTTTTTAAACAACACGGGATTAGGTAATTACTCTCGTGATACTATTCGTATACTCTCTAAATTCTTTGATAAGAATAAATATTTTTTATATACACCAAAAAACAATAATAATCCAAGATTAGGATTTCTTAACAATAGAGAAAATGCATTTATTAGGACTCCTCAATCTCTACTTAATAAAGCCTTAAAATCATATTGGAGAAGTAAAAGTATTGTAAAAGATCTATTTACAAATAAAATAGATATTTATCATGGATTAAGCCATGAGCTACCAATTGGAATTGAAAAAACAAATATTAAAACTGTCGTTACAATTCATGATTTAATTTTTATTCGTTACCCTCATTTATTTAAAGCAATTGACAGACGAATTTATCTTAAGAAATT